>Ga0209541_10012097_pt1 | contig 13391 bp, 12 predicted proteins | sample RifCSPlowO2_01_FD_184027 | JGI IMG/M metagenome (GOLD analysis project Ga0209541, IMG submission 184027) | Groundwater microbial communities from Rifle, Colorado - Rifle CSP2_plank lowO2_0.1 (SPAdes) (version 2) | ecosystem: Environmental > Aquatic > Deep subsurface > Groundwater | place...
GTAAATTTCAACAATTCATGCACAGCTTGCTCTGAGGTGAGAGAAACCCTGGCACTGGAAGTAGGATTAAGATAATAAAACTCGTGATCAAACTGAAGCCCGGCAGCTTTGGCAGCTTCGGCTATTGCCGCTTGATCAACCTCGGGCTTATTTTCTTGCGCACGAAGAGTATTGAACTCATTGCCAAGAATTATCCAATAATGCTCTTGGAAAGTTTGAACAACCTCACTATCAGTACCCAGGGGATTCACAATAATAGAGCCGGAAGCGGTTGTTCCCTGCGTTATAGGGAGGTGATTAAATTGATTATTATAATACTCTATGCCCGCAGTTCTCAATAATTCAGTGAGTTCATCTGGCGGGACATCCAGAGGTAAACCTAAAGCAGTAGCGACATTTTCCAGCCTTTCATCCAGACTCATTAAAATATAAAAACAGTGACTCTTATATAAATTTTCCTATTTAAAAGTAGTAACTGAGATGAAGCCTCGGATCGGCTTAAAAATTCGCGTCTTTGGGTGCAGGTGGGATTTATTAATGTAGCCAACCACTAAATCCAATTCCTAAAAGAAGGTGCTCCAGAGCTGATAAATAATTCCCAGAGCAAACATAATAATAATGACCGTACCTAAGACCAAATTTTTTCTTAAAGCATATTCTGGTTTTCGGTCGCCGAGAAGTTTCGCTTTCCAATACATCAAGATGATTAAGATTCCTTCCAGCCCTCCGGCTACTGCCCCGGAAATGCCGATGACGGTAAAAAAAGTGGTGAGATTGAACAGCACAATCAGCAGCGGCAGGGGAAAAGTCAGCAGAAAGGCCGTCTGATGCGAGAGCTTATAGTCATATTCATATACTTCAGTAAGAGCTGTGCCTAAAGTCAGATAGGAAGTAAACATGGCCAGAATTGCCAGCAAATTAGCGAAAAAACCTAACAGCGGCTGAGTATACATCTGCAAAGCGATGGTAGCGATACGCTGGTTGGGCTCGAGCAGGTCGAAATTTTCCAGCCCGACAATCCCGACGATAAGCACGGTGAACAAGAGATAAAGAATGATGGGAATAACTGAACCGATAATTACCGCTCTCTTCAGCAATTTCTTGTTCTTCCCCAAAACTTCCTGCATTTCCGGAACGCCGGGAGAGCCCATCAGAGCAAACAGGATCACCCCGTAAGGGAGAAAGAAATAAGCAGGATTAAACCCAGCAGCAAGATGGCTGGAGGAAATCTGGTCGAACGAAAATATCCCCATCAGAATCACCACTAAAAACAATAAGCTGATCAGAATCAATTCAGCTTTTCCCGTGGCTTTGATCCCTCGGTAAACAATAAAAGTAGCGATCGCAAAAAAAACCAGCGAATAGAGCAACGGCGAGCCGATGCCCAACAGAGAATGCCAGGTAGCGCCTTCACCGATCAAGTAAGCAGTTAAGGCTCCGTAAATGACCACGGCCATAGAAAAAGTCATTATTTTTTTTCCTGTAGAACCGAGGTATTTATTGGCATAACCAGAAAGCTGGTGCTGCTGTTTGGTCCGCAAAACAATTTCGCCAGTAAATAAGTTCAGGAAGACAAACGCTGCACCCAGGAGGGTAATCAGCAGCAGGCCATACAGGAATCCGGCTTTAGCGATCACATAAGGGATGCCAAGAATTCCTGCTCCCACGATGGTCCCAATCAAAGTGGTAATGGCAATAATCAGCTTATGACGGGCAAAGAATCCTCTCTCCTCTTTCAACAGTCCTCTTTTTTTGAACATGCTTTAATCAAATAGCCTGAATTTATATATCTGTCGGAGTCGAGAGTTGGTTACCAAAAAAGAAAAAAAATGGGGACGCCGCGACACTCAGAAAAACTGCGTTTGTCTAGTGAATTAAACACAGTTTAATTTTTGAACGCGGATCTAAGGCTTGCTTCAGGGAAGGCTTTATCATCGTCGTCAGACTCAACCCTCCAGCACTGGAGGCCCCAATTCTAGCCAGGATGTACGGACAAAAATCCTTTATACTACGTCCCCTCTATAAGCAGAAAAATGGAGTGTTTTATTAAAGTTTTGGAGCTTTTGCAATGATAAATCTTATCCAAAAATTTATAAATGACTTACCTTCTTAACCAATAACCTATGAAAATTCCTAAAACAATGATGCGGTTCTGTCGGAAATGCAGAAAGCATACTGAACATAAGATTGCCCAAAACAAAAAGAAGAACCCCAGTTCGTTAAAACGGGGCTCAAAGTACCGGGCCAGGCTCAGAGGAGCGGCGCGGGGCATCGGAAATTTAGGAAGGTATTCGAAGCCGGCCGTAACCAAATTCAAGCGGACGGGAGCAAAAAACACTAAAAAGACTGATTTCAGGTATACCTGCAACGTCTGTAAAAAGATGAGCGCCCAGAAAAAAGGGATCAGGGCGAAGAAAGTGGAGTTCCAATAAATAAAATGGCCGACCAACCAACCAGCAAATTCATCAAAGTGAGATGCCCGAAGTGCAAAAATGAGCAGATCATCTTCGGCAATTCCAGCAGCAAGGTGGGCTGCCTAGTCTGCAACAAGGAGCTGGCTTATCCTACCGGCGGAAAATCAAGAATTTCAGCCAGAGTCCTAGAAGTTTTGGAATGAGTTCGAAATTTAAGAAATTATGTAATTTAATTTGTTACAAGACACTTCTTCAGAGATTAACTCGCCGATTTCTGTGAAAGTATTTTTAAAACATTTACAAGAATAGGGTAACCCAAAACAAAGAGATTCTTTACTAGTATCAAAGCCCAAAGAGTGAGTATATTTGTACCCAAAACAAGAACATTCTTCTTCAAACCAAATTTGAGTTGAGGGTTGAACTCCTGGCCTACCTTCTACACCGGCAACTTTCGGGAAGAATATAACTAAAATAACAATTATTAACAAACAAAATAAAGCGGTCATTATTTTCATGGCATCAAGAATAAAAAGCTGTTATTTAAACATACCCATAAATTCAAAAACGATTAAAGCTTAACAAACATTTTTAAATAACTTCTCTTAATAATTAAGATAGTTGATTAAAATATAGTGGAATAGAGATTTAAAAAATGTTTTACAAACGCAAAGGGCTGCCGGAAGTGGACGAGATCGTGCTGTGCAAAGTGACCAAGATATTTCCCAACTCGGTATTTGTCGACTTGCCAGAGTTTGATGATTCGGGGATGGTCCATATTTCTGAGGTCTCGCCGGGAAGGATCAGAAACCTGCGCGACTACGTCAGCATCGGTAGGCAGATAGTCTGCAAAGTCCTGAGAATCGACCGCGAAAAAGGCCACATTGACCTTTCTTTAAGAAGAGTCAATACTCATCAGCGGCGGGATAAATTAGACGAGATCAAGCAAGAATTAAAAGCAGAAAGCCTGATCCTGAACTTAGCCAAAAAACTAAAGCAGCCAGAACTAGAACTATACAAAAAAATTACCGAACAAGTATTCAAAGAATATTCTCATCTCTACCTTTGTTTTTGGGATATAGTCGCGGGAGAGGTTGATTTAGAGAAGCTGGGCTTGGAAAAAAGCCTGGCAGCAGAACTGCGGCAGGCAATTTTAGATAAGTTCAAACCGCAAAAAATCAAGATTAACGGCGAAATAAAGTTAAGGACCTATTCTCCAGATGGGATTGAAAAAATTAAAAAAGCCTTGCAGAAGATCGAGCAGGTTTCTGCAAACCTGACCTTGTTTTACTTAGGCGCAGGCCGATACAGACTGGCGGTTGAGGATGTTGATTATGGCCCGGCAGAAGAAAACTTAGAAAAGGTGGAAGAGATTCTAGAAGAGTTTAATGATAAACTATCTACGGCCAGTTTTGAACGGGAAAAAAATGACTAAGCATATCTATAAATGCCCTTCCTGCCAGCAATATACCTTAGAGAACAACTGCCCAAGCTGTAATTCAGCTACAGTAAGGCCGCAGCCACCGAAATTTTCTGTAGAGGATAAGTATGCCCGGTACAGAAGAGAAGTGAAAAAAAAAGAGCTGCAGAAACGTAATCTTTATTAATTTTGGATGTTTAGCATAATCATGCCTCTTAAAACAGAGCTTTCTGAAAAGGTTCCGGCAAACTTAAAGAAAGAACCGGAGTTTCAGGCGCTGCTTGACCAGATAAAACAGCAAAGGATCGAAGAGAAGGCGCATCTGGTTAAATTCTTAGAGCAGGAGATTGCCTTAGTGGAAAGATGGCTGGAAGAAAACAGCCATAGCGGCGGGGCGGCAATAAAGGCGGTCCGGAGTAAAATTGTCCATTTAGGCGTGCTAAAGAAAAGCTTAAAGCTGGTCCGGGAGTTTTTACTTTAAGTTCAGGTCAAAGGCTTCGCCGCTGATGCTTAAACCAGTAGTGGTCCCTTCTAGCCTCAAAACAGTATCGGCATCTTTACCTAAAAATAAGCTGCCTTGAAAATAATCCAAATCGACGTTCTCTTCCCGCAGTATGTAGATTAGCTTTTCAGCCAGATGCAATTCTCCTGCGCCCACGGCAAGCTTTAGTTTGGGCAAGCCAACTTTTTCAATATCCAGCGTACGGTAATTCAAGTTCTGAAAAGAGATTTCCAATTCGTCGTCTGAAGACAGCACGACATTATTAACCTGGATCTGTTTAGCCGTGCCATCTAAAGAAAGGGAGTCCCCATCAAGAGCTAAATCTCCAAAAAAACTTTTAACGGTTAGGTCGACCTCTTTGAGATTGCCTAATTCCAACCGGTCGTTATTGATCCTGATTGCGGTAGAGGGATTGCTGAAAGTTATGGCCAGCGCCTCAACTTTGGTCTCAGTATTGATAGCAGGTATCTGATCGAAAGTAAGGAACAAGGCTTTTTCCTCATCTCCAGCAGAAGATCCGACAGAAAGGTTGCCTTCGTCATTAAAAAAGGCTTCTTTAGCGAAATCGACCGCTACTGTCGCCCCTGAAAACTCCTCATTGTTAAGAAAGAAAAAGACAAAAATAGCGACGATGAGGATAGTGATCCCGACAATGTAAAAACGGGTATTATTGTGCGGCTGGGGAGGATGCTTTGAACCAAACATGGATATTCGCCTCTTGTTATGATATAATCATAATGATTATATCTCTGATATTTAAACTTATTTATTTTGAGTATATTTATATTTTTCGATTAGCTCTTCCAGCCGACCCAACACCTGTACGGGATTAGCTACATTTCTAAGGCGCAGGGTCTGCTCGCCGGAAGCGGAACGAAGATGGATATCGCCGTACTTGCATAAGCGCTGCAGGGGGTTTTGATGGATGTCCACATCAGTAATCGACGGAATCCAAATGTGTTTTTGAGTTTGCTTAAGCAACCCATCAAAAATCAGTACTTTGGAAGCAGTAATTGTCGCCCGCTGGGAAGCTTTGATCAGTTCGGTGGAAATAATGATCAAAAAGATGAGAGCGACGATGAAATAATTGAACCGTCTGGGCAAGACTATTTGATTTAGCCGGGAATAGCCTAAAATAAAAATCAGCGCTAAAATGCAAGCATACTCGGGCAGAAAGGCCCGCCGGGAGATATTAACTTTGATTAAAGCTTCTTCCGCCGATGCTTCTTTTAGCCGCATAAAGAAAGGATACTGAAAAGCTTTATATATTTTATGAGAATCAAAAGATTATGCCGGAATTGCCTGAGGTAGAAACTTTAGCCCAGCAGCTGAGGAGAAGGCTGACAGGGAAAAAAATAATTTTTATGGATATCCTGGACCGGAAAGTGGTCGAGGCCAAGATTAAAAAAATCCTGCCGACAAGAGTCATCAAGGTATGGAGAAGAGCAAAATCGATCATCATTGAACTGGAAAAAGAAAAGTGCTTATTAGTGCATCTGCGGATGACCGGCCATTTCCATTATCTGCCGAAAAAACAGCAATCAGCCCAAGATGCTAAAGAATGCGAAAAATTCCTGACGGCTAGATTCTACCTAGACAATGGCGATCTGCTGACGCATAATGATATCCGCCGGTTTGGGTTCATCAGATTATTCGACCGAAAAAAAATGGAGCAAGAACTGGCTAAACTGGGGCCAGAGCCATTATCTGAAGAGTTCACCAAAGAAAAGCTGAATATTCTTCTTAATCAAAGAAAGAAAGCCAATATTAAGACTACTTTGATGGACCAACATGTTTTAGCGGGAGTAGGGAACATTTATGCTCAAGAAGTGTTATATCACGCTAAAATTAATCCTACCAGAAAGATTGAAAGTATCTTGCCCGCGGAAAGGAATAAAATTTATTTGCAGCTGAGAAAAGTGTTGAATTTGGCTATCAAACATCACGGCACCACTGTAGAAAATTATGTCCATATTGAAGGGACTGGCGGCTTTCAGAAATATCTGGCAGTTTACGGCCGAGAGAAGTGCCCAAAAAAACATTTGCTTAAAAAAATAAGTTTAGGAGGGCGAGGGACTTATTATTGCCCCCAATGCCAATGTTAAGGATCATTAAGAAGTTCCAGAAACAGGAAACTTATCCCAACCGCTTCGTCAAGTTTTATCAGCTGCATAAAAAAAAGCTTAATTCCGGCCGGCGCTCTTCTTATTCTAAAAGAAAAAAAGCCGGGATATGTGTCCGCTGCCAACAAAAAGCATTAAGAAGGATAGTTTTCTGCCAATATCACAAGCTTAAACAGAAAGGGTATAACCAGAAAGCGAGAAGAAAAATTAGTTAGATAGTCGGATGGAGTTTAACTTTTCCGAAATGAAAAACCCAACTACTGCAAGCGGCGAAATATCTAGTTGGGTTTTTCGTCCGGAAAACATACCTTGTTTACTAATATGCCCCCACCGCCGCAAGGAGCGAGATATGTTTTCCGAAATCGAAGGCTTCTTCTTTACCGACCACGACCACCCTAAAATTAGAGATGTTACTGAGAAATGGGCTTAACAGCCGTTCTTTAACTATATCTGTCCCTTCCAGCAGCGGATTGAAGCTGGGCAGGACAATCAGGCTCTTATTTTTCCACTTTCCCAGCAGAAAACATTTATACTTCTCGATCTTGCCTTTTTCTTTCAGCGTGATAGCAGGATGCTCGTGGCCGATGATCAGTGTTTTGGCAGTTGTTTTTTGGACAAGCTTATCGCCATGGATGATTAGGATATCATTAATTTGGTGCTCGTTAACAATCTCAACATTCTTTTTACTGGCAATCGGGCCTAAAATGAGGTCATGGTTGCCTTTGATTAGGATTAATTTCCGGCAATTCTGTAATAAGAAATCGATCAGCTGGAGGACTTCTTTCCATTCCTGTTTCAAGACCCGGCCAAATTCATGCTTTAAATCGCCGTTGATGACTATAGTTGCCGGCTTAACTTTCTTAAAAATACTCTTCAAACTCTTAACAATCTCGGCCAATTGAAATTTGGGCAAAAAGACGCCTTTCTGCTGCAGGTATTCTTCATAGCCAAGATGGAGGTCGCTGATTATCAAAATCTGTTCTTTCTTTAACCATAAGGCTAAATCGATAATTTCTAGATTGGGATTGAGGAGCATGTAAATTCAAATAGGAAGAAATATTTATAAAACAATTGTTTATTTTGAGAGCCATGTCCCGGTAGCTCAGCTGTTTTCCGCAGCAAATTACGATTTTGCGTTCGTAGTACACTTCGCAACTTCGTTGCTCGGTAGTACACTAAGTTATCAACTAAATGTCCCGGTAGCTCAGCGGTTAGAGCACACGGCTGTTAACCGTGTGATCGAGAGTTCAAATCTCTCCCGGGACGCTTCTTTTAATTTACTTAGAGGTAGAGGATGATTCTACTGTGCTTTATCAACCGAATGATTTATATATCTAAATAATTTAATAAGTGATTATACTAAAATGTGTTATAATAAACTAATTTGCACATTTTATATATATAAAATTCCCGTTTAATGTTGAAGTTATGGGAATTTTAGTATATTATTGAGGTGATAGTGTTATGGTAAAAAAAGGAGGAAGTTTTAAATCATTAGATAAAGGCAAGATGGAACTCCATCGCGTCGCCCATTATGCTTTCTTTGTAGGTTTATTGGTAGCTATTGTAGCTGGCTTGTTTAAAGATATAATTGGGCCGCAAATTTTAGTTACCACGCTGGTCATACTAGGATTTTTTGTAGGGCTGTTTAACTTAGCGGCAAAAGAAACCATGCCGTTCTTAATCGCTTCTATTGCCTTAATGCTGGCAGGGATTGTCAATCTAGGATTGATTCCAGCGGTGGGCCCGTACTTAAGGTCAATCTTAAGCAATATTGTCGTATTTGTGGTTCCAGGAGCAATCTTGTTAGGAATCAAGACAATTTGGAAGCTGGCTTCGGAATAAAAAATAACTTTTAATTTTTTATGATTTTAATATTATAATTTATTGTGGTTAGATAACTTTCTAAGATAACATTAATAAAAACTAAACATTAACAAAAATAAATGATACAATTAGATGGTTCTTATCTCGAAGGCGGCGGCAGTTTAGTCCGCGTGGCTTTAGCCCTCTCCGCCTTGACTGAAAAGCCTTTCCATGTCACTAAAATCCGGTCCGGGAGAAAACAGCCTGGACTGAAAGCACAGCATCTAACGGCAATCAAAGCCCTGAAAGAGATTTGCGAAGCAGAAACTAATGAAGTAGAGGTTGGCTCTACCGAATTGCGGTTTAAGCCAGGAAAAGTCAAACCAGGAACCTATAATATCGACATTGGCACGGCTGGAAGCATTACCTTGCTATTGCAGGCTTTGATCTTGCCCTGCTTGTTTGCTCCGGGGAAGGTTATATTAAATGTCAAAGGAGGAACCTGCGGGAAGTGGCAGGCTTCAGTGGATTATCTACGGCAGGCCTTGCTGCCCCAATTACAACGATTCGTTGCTAAAATAGAGCTGAAAATATTAAGAAGAGGATATTACCCTAAAGGGAATGGAGCGATCAGCTTAGAGATAGTTCCCAAAATCCGGTTAAGTGATTTCCCGGACTTCAATGAGGGTTATGAAAAAATTAATTTAACCGTTCCCAAGATAAAGTTAATTGAGCAAGGCCGGCTGGAACGAATGGAAGGGATAGTGAATATTTCCAAGCCGTTAGAAGATAAAAAAGTTGGAGAACGAATCAAAAAAACGGCGGAATTGAAGTTAAAACATTACCAAGTTCCGATTGAAATTAGGATTGATCACGCGGAAAGCCTAAGCATAGGAGGAGAAGCATTATTATGGGCTGTGTTCAGCAGAAATGGAAAAGAGGAGTTAATTAACCCGATAATTTTAGCTAGTGATGTATTGGTTGAACCGGGAAAAAGTTCCGAACAGATTGGAATTGAATTAGCTGAGAAACTGGGGAGAGAGATTGATTCCGGAGCGGCAGTTGATGTCCATCTCGCTGACCAATTGATCCTATTTATGGCCATGCTGCCTGGATCGGAGATTAAAACCAGCGAAGTAAGCAAGCATGCCCAAACCAACTGCTATGTGAGTGAACTGTTTCTACCGGTTAAATTTGAATGTGGAGAAAAAGTAATTAGGATGAAGAAGAAGTAAGCCTAAAAAAGAAGATTTTATAAATAAACCCCAGTTCAAGATTACAAAATGGAAGAAAAAATATGCACTTCTTGTAAGAAAAGGGTCACTAACGACCAAGGCAGCGTAGCTTTTAATTGCCCAAAATGCGGCAAGCTGAAGATAATCAGGTGTTCTACTTGCAGAAAAAACGCCAATCATTACACTTGCGCCAATTGCGGTTTTCAGGGACCTAATTAAGATGGCTAAGGCGATCATAACTTTTAAATTGATGCCAGAATCGCCGGAAGTTAAATTAGAGCCGATCAAAAAAAAAGCTTTAGCTATTGCTAAAGAAAATCATGCTATTGGCGAAATGCAGGTAAAAGAGGAGCCGATTGCTTTCGGCTTGAAAGCAATACTGATTATGGCGATGTATGAGATTGAAGGAGCTGATTTTGACGCTATCGCTGCTAAAATGGAAAAGATCAGTCAGGTCCAATCTGCGGAAGTAGCCAAGATGGATCTAGCGTTAGGTTAAAGATTATTAGTCAATTTTTCTGAAGAATTAAATGGTTAGTTTAAGGTTTTAAATTCTAAAAGAAATTTAAAAAGAAATTTAAAAAAAAGTTAAAAGATTATTCATCATTGCAGACTAGATCTGCTGTGGCTGGGTCAGTGCCGGTAGTTGTACACTCAGAACCGCTAAGCTCTTCAGCAGCAATCTTTCCTAAAGCAACGACTGCTTCCAGCGATCCGGCAGCTTCGACATCAACGCCTCTAAGCGCTGGCCTGATGACCGCTTGTCCAGGCACAAGGCTCTCAGTACAGTCGCCTTCGTGTGGAAAGTATTCCGGTAAAGTGCAAGGATTTCCAGCAACAATGCCTCTAAAAGCAGGGTCGTCCAGGACTGCTGGATTAGTAGTTACATTCTGAAATCCTAACTCCCGAGCTTCAGAAGCTACCCAAGCCGTAGGAACAAGTACAATATAACCAGCTCCTAAACAAACTGGAACTACGCTTAAATCAGGACATGGTCCAGCAGGACTACCAGCATCTGCGCCAGTATCAGCAGCTACATCAGTTTCGATAGCGTCGTAAGCATCAGAAGCGTCAGAATCCAAGACTGGATCGCTTAAATCAGCAGCATCTGCGCCAGTATCAGCAAGAGCATCATAGGCGTCAGAAACGTCAGTTTCCAAGACTGGATCGCTTAAATCAGCGTCTGCGCCAGTATCAGCAAGAGCATCATAGGCGTCAGAAACGTCAGTTTCCAAGACTGGATCGCTTGAATCAGCAGCATCTGTGCCAGTATCAGCCGGTACATCAGCTAGATCGCTTAAATCAGCAGCATCTGCGCGAGGATCAGCAGCAAGGTCAGAAACTTCAAGAGCAGCATCTCGAGCATCGTAACCAACATCAACATGACCAACTTCTTCAACTGGTTCAGTGACAGCATCGTGACCTGCATCCCGAGCATCGGAAACAGCATCAACATGACCATGATCATAACTAGTATCTCGGGTATCAGAACCGGCATCTTCGCCGCCCTGGCCATTAGACGCGCCGAAAAGATATGTTTTGGTCTGGTCTCCTAAACCGCAGGCTTCAACCGGATCATAATAAGTTTCAGTCTGCCCATCAACAGTAATCTCTAAACTAACATCAGAAGGCACTCCGGGGCATGAATAGGTTCCAGCCTCGCCAGAATCGGTTTTGTTAGAACAGACAATTCCTTCACGCTGTTCTCCCCAACGAGCCCTGACAATAGCTTCATTAACAGGTCGTCCAGTGCCATAATCAGCAATAACAACACTTAAATTATAAGAATCTCTAGGAACACAGGCTTCTGGTTGACTTGGTGACTTACTTTCATCAAGACTGCAACCAACAACGCCTAATAAACCAACTGCCGCGCCAGTCAATCCTAATGATTGAACACTTTCTTTAATACCTTTGATAACGTTATACATTTTAATAACCCTCCGTAGTGATTTATTACTTCAAAGTAGCACTTATTTATAAATCTTTTGGTGGAGCAACTATCCAAAATTAATTGATGGGCTGATAAAAAAAAATAATTTTTAGAATTAGCAAGCTGTTTACGCAGCCAAAGAGTCCGAATGATGATCGTCTTTTGAACTGGTATTACATTGAGGATTGTTGACAACCTGAGGATGATTAACTTCGCTGGCAATAGTTGAGTGGACAATATAACCATCTTTAATCACTCGAATTTGCGGATAATCACTTTTAACGATCACCATGGTTAATTCAGGATAAGCTACTGAAGCAGCAATTGCAGCCATATGCCTGGTTCCGGCATCGAACGTATCACGCAGATTGTCGTAAATTCTTTCAGCTTCACGATTATCATCAAAAATCTTATCAATATATACACCAATACGTCTTCCACTATGCGCCATATAACCGCCACTATCAATCAAAGTAGCGCCATCTTCTTCCATAGCTCGAATTAAATTATCCAAAGCGTTACTATCTCCTAAATGAACTTCTCTTCTTCCACTAAAAATATCTTCACCAGACCTACGCCAAAAATCATTAAGATGAGATTCAGGATTATAACCAAGCACAGCGCATAACCCATGAATGAGATAATCCAAACCTCTCTTTGCAGCCGTATCTAAACCTTGTTGTCGAATTTCATCAAAGTGATCATAAAGAGAAATTACTTGAGAAGAAACAGCATAAACTTGCCTAAACGCTTCAATGGCACGTTCCCGTTCTTCATTACGATCAATTCTCATTGAAAAATATCCCTATATACCTTTTTGTATACTGCAAAACACAAGAACTATATAAATATTTCTTTTTATGTTCCTTGATTTGTGAATAGAGGCAGGATTTTGGTTATTTAGATTGATGGGGGTAATTTTGCCTAGTTGATTGTTAAGGCAAGGAGTCGTTTTTAATAATTATTGGTATAATTATTAGTAGAATAATAAGAAAAATGGTAAGATAAATTTATAAAAATAACCAAGAATAGATTTAAAATGGTGATTAGGAAAGTTTTATTGGCAGTAGTCGGGCATGTTGACCATGGAAAAACATCCTTATTAGATAAGATTAGGAAGACTGCGGTTACGGCTGGAGAGGCGGGAGCAATCACTCAAGCCATTGGAGTTTCGATCATTCCGATAGGAACAATCGAAAAGATCTGTGGAAAATTATTAGATGCGTTCAAAGGCAAGCTGACCGTTCCCGGCTTGTTGGCAATTGATACGCCTGGGCACGCGGCATTTACTTCTTTAAGAAAACGGGGCGGAAGCTTAGCGGACATCGCTATCCTGGTGGTAGATATAAATGAAGGGTTCAAGCCACAGACCATCGAATCTATCGAAATCCTGAAAGCCAACAAAGTGCCATTCATCATTGCGGCCAACAAAATCGACCTTATTCCCGGCTGGAGTTACAATCAGGGCAGATTATTATTACAAAACCTGGCCGAATTGGACGTCAATTTACAGGGAGAATTTGAGAAGAAGATGTATGAGCTCGTCGGGAAAGTAGCGGAGCACAATCTGCAGTCGGAAAGGTTTGACCGCGTGGAAGACTATACTAAGCAGATTGCCATCGTGCCAATCTCAGCTAAGACCGGGCAAGGGATTCCAGAGCTGCTGATGGTCCTTACCGGACTGGCCCAGAAATACTTAGAAAAAAAATTAGAGATTGAAGAAAAAGGCAGCTGCAAGGGCACGATTCTGGAAGTCAAGGAAGAGAAAGGATTAGGTAAAACGCTAGATGCCATCATTTACAACGGAGCATTAAAAGTGAACGACCAGCTAGTCATCGGCGGGATTGGAGAACCGATCGTGGTCAAAGTAAGAGCCTTGCTGGAACCGGATGAGCTGATGGAGATGCGCGAGAAAAAGAGCCGGTTCAAGAAGGTAAAAGAAGAATTTGCAGCTACGGGCG
>Ga0209541_10012098_pt1 | contig 13390 bp, 11 predicted proteins | sample RifCSPlowO2_01_FD_184027 | JGI IMG/M metagenome (GOLD analysis project Ga0209541, IMG submission 184027) | Groundwater microbial communities from Rifle, Colorado - Rifle CSP2_plank lowO2_0.1 (SPAdes) (version 2) | ecosystem: Environmental > Aquatic > Deep subsurface > Groundwater | place...
CTGCGATTTCATTTTTGTTCAGAAATAGGATCGTCGTCCTATTTCTTGAACCGTCTCTGTTCAAACCTCGCACTTTAGTGCGAGGTGAGACGGTTTCACGCATTTTTATGATTTTTTCAGTAAACTGTGGCTCTTTCCCGTAGGGAGCATCCCCTTCCACAAGAAAATGTTTAAGCAAAGAAATGCTCGTATAAAACATGCTAATCACATTTAGGACAGAGTCTTTAGTTCCACCACGTTTATAAAGTATTTTTCTGGCAAGGAGAAGATGGGATATCCAGCAAAAAATCCATTGAAGATCGCTACAGTGTTAGGAACCCGTCCAGAAATCATCAAACTCTCACCATTGCTTCCTCTGCTAGACAAAGAATTCCAGCATATCCTGATCCATACGGGGCAGCATTATGACTATCGGATGGATAAGGTCTTCTTTGATGAGCTGCAGCTGGAACCACCGTCTTACAACCTCACTATCGGCTCTCATCCTGCTGGCAAGCAGACAGCGATGATGCTGGAGAATATTGAAGAAGTGCTTCTGAAGGAAAAGCCTCAATTAGTGATTGTTCAGGGAGATACTAACAGCACTTTAGCAGGAGCACTGGCAGCGGCTAAGCTCCATATCTCGGTGCTCCATGTGGAAGCAGGCTGCCGTTCGTTTAACAGGAAGATGCCTGAGGAGATTAATAGGGTGATAGTAGATCATCTCTCTTCTTTTCTTATTGCCCCTGATAAGGCTAGTTTGCAGAATCTATCTCAGGAAGGGATAACGGAAGGCGTCAACCTTTTTGGCAGCATTGTTTTTGATGCCTTGGAGAGGAATGAAAAACTTATCCCTTCCGAGAATATGCTTAAAACACAGAATATCTCTTCAGGGCAGTATGTTCTTGTCACCTTGCATCGGGCTGAAACAACAGATGATAAAAACAAACTGCAGGAGATACTGGCTGCTCTAGAGACTATTTCTAGGAATCTTCCTGTACTTTTTCCTATCCATCCTCGAACCAAAAAGGCACTAGAAACATTCAGTATCTCCTTGCCGCCAACGATTCATCTTATTGAGCCTCAGGGATACCTTCAATTTTTGGCTTTGCTGAAAGAATGCCGCTTTTGTGTTACTGATAGCGGTGGGATTCAAGAAGAGGCGATTTTTTTTAATGTCCCTTGCCTGATCCCTCGGCAGGAGACAGAATGGATCAGCCTAGTTGATGCGGGAAAGAACATTCTTGCGGGAACGACGACGGAGACCATCTTGTCGGCTGCCAGACGCTTACTGGATGATAAAGAACTGCAAAAGATTAAAAACATCCCCTATCCTTATGAGAAAGGTGTTGCTGATAATATCATTAGCTTGTTGAGGTCATTATGACAACGTTTTTTCATCCTTCTGCAGATGTCTCTTCTTCAGCGACCATTGGAACGAATGTAAAAATATGGCATCAGGCTCAGGTTCGGGAAGAAGCTTTCATCGGGGATAATTGCATCATCGGCAAGAATGTTTATGTTGACAAAGGCGTTGTAATAGGAAAAAATTGTAAGATCCAAAATAATTCTTCTGTCTATCATGGCGTCACTCTTGAAGATGGTGTGTTTGTCGGGCCGCATTGTGTCTTTACCAATGACCGTTGGCCAAGAGCGATCAATAGCGATGGAAGCTTGAAAACAGATTCAGATTGGGAAGAAAGTAAAACGCTGATAAAAGAAGGTGCGTCGTTAGGCGCTAGGACTGTCGTTGTTCCTGGCATCATTATTGGAAGATTTGCCATGGTCGGAGCAGGGTCTGTAGTTACAAAGAATGTTCCTGATTTTGCATTGGTGTATGGAAATCCTGCACGGCTAGCGGGATGGGTATGTACGTGTGGAAGAAAGTTGGACGAAGGGAATAGTGCGGGAAATGATTGTGGTGTTTGTTTAAGCAAGACATGTTGAGTCCTGTTCTGTGGAGTCCTGTTTTTTCTCTCTATCTTTTCTCTATGATATCTCTATGATCCCTGCTTAGTACATATTTTAGTTGCCTAACTTTTATAAAGCAAAATTATCCCTTTTTGGAGATGGTTTCCGCATCGATACCGATGGCCAAACCTCTTCTTGGAGCTGAGGAAAAGGAGGCTGTTTTGAAGGTTCTAGATTCAGGGATGTTAGCTCAAGGCAAGGAAGTTGAAGATTTTGAAAAGGCTTTTGCCAGCTACATCGGAACTTCTTTTGCCATAGCAACTTCTAATGGGACAACGGCCTTACATGCAGCTCTGCTTGCTCATGGTATTCGCGCTGGGGATGAAGTGATAACAACACCATTTACGTTCATCGCAACTGCCAATGCTATCAAGATGGTTGGGGCTACTCCTGTCTTTGTGGATGTTGAAGAAAATACTTTTAATATCAATCCTTCCTTGGTCGAAAAGGCAATCACTCCTAGAACGAAAGCGATCCTTCCTGTACACCTCTTCGGCATGCCAGCAGCGATGGATACAATTATGGAAATTGCGCAGAAATATCATCTGAACGTCATCGAAGATGCCTGCCAGGCGCATGGCGCGGAGCTTCTTTTGCCGCGTGGAGAACGGAAAAAAGTAGGCTCTTTCGGTACAGGGTGTTTTTCATTTTATCCCACAAAGAATATGACGACCAGTGAAGGTGGGATGATCACGACCGATGATGCTGGTATTGCTGAAAAAGTAAAGAGGTTGATCAGCCATCATTCCAGCCCCTACAACAAATATCTTCATGCTGCTCTGGGGTATAATTTTAGGATGACCAATATCTCTGCGGCCATAGGTTTAGCTCAGCTTAAAAAATTGCCTTTGTTCAACAATGCTAGAAAACAAAATGCAAAAATATTGACGGAAGGCCTTGCCAGCATTCCAGGTTTGATCTTGCCAGGATCCTATGAAGGCCACGTTTTTCATCAATATACGATAAGGGTGACTCCTTCATTTGGTCTGTCTAGAGATAAAGTAGCGGAGGAATTAACTGCCTTAGGGATTGGAAATTCTATCTTCTATCCTTTGCCTCTCCATAAGCAAGAAGCTTTTTGCGAGCACAACGGGCAGTCTTTTCCGGTTGCAGAGCGTTTGGCTAAAGAAGTCTTATCTATTCCTGTCCATCCAGCTCTTGCTGGGGTTGATATCCAGAAGATCATCGCTGCATTTAAAGAGATGAGAGAGAAAGTGATGAGAAATAAAGTGATGATGGATAAAGAGATGGATGAAGGACGGCAGCAACATAAGGGTTATTCTGGAGGATGTTGTTCATGATCAATGTTGCAGTCATCGGCTTAGGGAACATGGGCAAGCATCATGCGAGGAATTATGCGGAGATGGCTGGTGTTTCGCTTGTTGCAGTCTGTGACCTGAATGAAGAGCTGGCTATCAATACGGCAAAAAAGTTTTCTTGCCGGCATTATAATAATTATATGGAGATGTTGGAAAAGGAATCTATCCAAGCAGTAAGCATCGTCGTGCCGACGAATTACCACAAAGAAGTAGCTTTAGCGTGCATCGGGAAAGGCATCCATATCCTCGTAGAGAAGCCCATTGCTGGTACTATTTCTGATGCTGAAAAAATCATCAGCTCTGCTCAAGAGAAAGGTGTTATCCTACAAGTTGGCCATGTTGAGCGCTTCAATCCTGCCGTCCAGAAATTGAAAGAAGTTATTCTCCAAGGGAAACTGGGAGAGGTAACATCCATTATTGCGCGGAGAGTCGGCGCTGTTCCCATCCAAGTGAGGGATGCTAATGTAGTGATAGACCTTGCGGTGCATGATATTGATATCATCAACTACCTCTATGATTCTTATCCGGAGAAAGTGAGCGGAAATGTTGGAAAAGCGATGATCGAAAAAAGAGAGGATTATGCTGAAATTTTTATGCAGTACGGGCGGAAGTCAGGATTTATCCAGGTGAATTGGATCACTCCAGTAAAGATAAGGAACTTGACGATCACCGGAAGCAAAGGCTATGCTGAGCTGAATTATCTCACTCAGGAGCTGATTGTCTATGAGAGCAATTACACCAAGGAAATCGTTGATGAATATGGGGATTATGTCATCAAGTTTGGTATTCCTGACCGGACTCAGATTGGGGTTGAGCAGGCTGAGCCGTTATATCTTGAGCTTCGCTCGTTCATCACCTCCGTTCAACAAGGGGTTATTCCTCAGGTTACAGGAGAAATGGGATTGCAAGCGCTTAGAATTGCCTTAGAGGTTATGGGAAATCCGAGAGAGTATAGAATCTGAGGAGCATGGGATCCGAGAAAGTATGGAATCTGAAGAAGTATGGAACATAAGAAAGTATGGAACATAAGAAAGTATGGAACAGGAGAGTGTAAGGGATCATTGGAGTGATCATGGATAAGAAAAATGGATAAGAAAACAATCTTCATTCTTTGTTTAGCTATCTTCATCTTCAGCTTGCGCCTGGCAAATATCGGTGAGGCGATCTATGATGATGAAGCAAATTTTGCCTATTCTCTGACGGTGATGGATGAGTATGGCTTCAATTCTGATTTTCCTTCCCCTCAGTTTTTTCACCTGCTGTATAAGCCATTGGTATTCTTCTTCGGCCTTGAAACGTGGGTCTTTAGAATTGTTCCCTGGATATTTGGTATTTTCAATACTATCTTAATCTATTTTTTGGCAAAAAGGAATTTTGGCGTTGCTGCTGCTCGCTGGTCGACGGTACTTATGCTGATAAGCTTTTACCCTACATTAGCGTCATTACAATTTGATGTTGAAGGGAGTATGGTTACTTTCTTTATCCTTCTGCTGTTCTTTTCTTACCTGGAGTATCGGCGGTCAGCAGTATCTATGAGAGAAGCATCTATAAAGGAAATATCTTCTCCATCAGCGCATCTATCATTGATGAAGAAACCTTTATTCTGGCAGATCATTGCTGGGTTAAGCTTAGGCTTTGCTGTTACGGTGAAATACAATTCTATTTATATTGTTGCACCGTTGATATTGATGGCTTTTATTGATCATCATGGGCTGATTAAAAAAGTAATGAAGGACCTTTTCCTGATATGTTTTATAGGTGCTCTGGTTTTCTTTGCTTATCTGGTATTAGGAATGTTGATCCTTCCTGACCAGGGTTCTGGTGCTATCCATTTTTTTTCCTGGTATACTGGATTTGCGGAAAAATATCGCCCGGAAGGAGTTTCTGTCTTGGGAGTGGGAATGTTCTTGTTGTGGGCAACACCTTTATTTGCTGGATTGTTTGCTCTGGCTCTATTCACGGAAAGAAAATCAGCTCGGCCGTTTATTTTGTGGGTAGGAGCTGCAATGATATTTTATAGCTTGTTCCTCACGTATGGTGCGATGGACAGGTATTTCATGAATACTATTCCCGCCTTAGCAATTATCGGTGGGATCTGTCTGCAACGACTTCAGTTTAGGAAAAGAGAAATTCTCTTTGGAGGAGTCATAGGTATGATGCTGTTGGGATTATTGTTCTTCATCAATTCTTTAGCAGTAAAATATATTCCACGCTTTCCCGAGCTTTATGCGCAGGAACTTCTTCAGGGTAATGCTCAGTTTTTATTTTCCTTCACTTCCTCTTCTGGACCGATGTTCGGTGTTTCTTTTGCGACGATCCTTTTTTCCTTCTTGGTAGGTGGTTATGCTTTGGTATGGCTGTTATGGAGCAGGCTAGCAAAGAACAAGAGAAAAGGCGGTTTAAACTATTTGTCTTGCCTGTCTCTTCATCGAGGATCAAGGATGGCTCTTGTCTTGTTTTTATCGATGGGTATGGCTTTCAATATTTTTCTTGTTACGGAATATCTCTTTCATCCAACGACTCCTGATGTAAGTGATGTTGTTCATACGATGCTTTCCGAAGTGAAAGAGAAAAATCTGCCGTATCCTATTTATGTCAGCGATTCAGGTATGATGTGGTATCTCAATCATGAATACTGGAGAGAGAAATATGATTTAACTCATTCTCGTGTCCTTGGGATTCCAGATAATGAGCTAGGGGAAGATACTTCTTTCGTCGAGCAGAAGATTGCTGCAGAAGGAGGAACGCTGCTGCTATTACATTGGCCGCCGCTGCATGAAGACAGCCCTGCCAGGAAGGTTGCTCTGCTTTGTTCAAAAGAGAAATCTTTCTTCTCTCAAGGAAAACTCATTGGGGAGAGGTATGATTGCGGGTAGGATGTGGCTAGGATGTGGCTAGGATGATATGGAATTCTTCCTATGGTCGTCAACAATCTTTAAATTCATAATCTTTATAACCTTGCAATCTTGATTTTTATCTTATGATTCCTCTCGCTAAGCCGGATATCGGTGCTAAAGAAATAAAGGGTGTTGTAGACGTCCTTGAATCAGGGATATTAAGCCTTGGCCCGAAATTAAAAGAATTTGAACAGCAATTTTCTGCCATTATCGGTACGTCTTTTGCCGTAGGTGTGAATTCTGGAACTTCTGGGCTGCACTTATGCATCAAGGCTCTTGGAATCAAGGATGGGGATGAAGTGATAACCACTCCTTTCTCCTTTGTAGCATCTGCCAACTGCATCCTTTATGAACGAGCAACACCGGTATTTGTTGATGTTGAGGAAGATACGTTTAACATCAATCCTGACTTGATTGAAAAGGCAATAACTCCGAGGACAAAAGCTATCCTTATCGTCCATGTCTTTGGACAAAGCTGTGACATGGATAAGATCATGGAAATAGCAAGGAAGCATAATCTTAAAGTTATCGAAGATGCCTGTGAAGCTCTTTTCGGGTCGTACCGAGGAAGAAATGTTGGAACATTTGGCGATGTTGCCGTGTTTGCGTTCTATCCCAATAAGCAGATCACCACAGGGGAAGGGGGGATGATTGTCACGGACAACAAACAGATTGCCGATTATTGCCGAAGCGCTGCCAATCAAGGAAGAAGCAGCAACCTGCAATGGCTTACTCATGATATTATCGGTTATAATTATCGCTTGGATGAGATGAGCTGTGCTTTAGGGCTAGCGCAGTTGAGCAGGATTGATACTATCAGTGGGAAACGCAAGACGATTGCAGAACGATATATCCGTGAGCTTTCGTCTATTCCTGGCCTTGTTCTGCCAAAAGTATATCCTGGAAGCCCATCAGGATGGTTTGTCTTTGCCGTACGGACAAGAGCTGCTATCAGAGATCATGTTATCCGAAAACTTCAGGAAAAGGGAATCCAGAGCAAGGCGTATTTTTATCCTTGCATCCATTTGCAGCCGGCGTATATCCAGCTGTTTGGCTATCGGGAAGGGATGTTTCCGGTTGCGGAGAAGTTAAGCAAAGAAACGATGGTGTTGCCGTTCTATACTGCCTTAGAGGAGAAAGATATTCTTGTTGTGAAACAGGCACTGGCAGAATCGATAATGGAGCTGCAAGGATGAGTTTGAAGACGATGGTGTTTCAGAAAAGAAGTAACCATGCCAAAGAGCTGGCTGATTTTTTCTTCAACAAAGATATCCTCATTACCGGAGGCTGTGGCTCTATCGGCAGCGAGATCGTGAAGCAGCTTATCGCTTACTCCCCAAAAAGAATCCGCGTCTTTGACAATAATGAATCAGGATTATTTCACCTGCAGGAGAAGCTCTGTTCTCCTCTATTGCGGGTCTTGGTAGGTGATATCCGTGACAAGGAACGGCTAAGGCTTGCTGCGCGAGGCTGCGACATCATCTTTCATGCTGCAGCACTAAAACATGTTCCGTTGTGTGAATATAATCCTTTTGAGGCAGTGCATACCAATGTTATTGGAACGCAGAATTTGATTGAAGTTGCAAGGGATGAGCAAGTGAAGAAAATGGTGGCCATCAGCACGGATAAAGCCGCAAATCCTATCAACACGATGGGAGCAACTAAATTACTGGCAGAGAAACTGATCATGACGGCGGATATAGGGGAGCATTGTGTAACTAAATTCTCCTGTGTTCGTTTTGGCAACGTCTTAAATTCAGTGGGATCGGTCATCCCCATCTTTAAAGAGCAGATCCAGCGTGGTGGCCCTGTCACTATCACTTCTTTAGAAATGACTCGTTTTTTTATGACGATGGAAGCAGCGGTGAAGTTAGTCTTGAAATCAGCAGTATTATCTCGGGGAGGAGAAGTATTTATCCTCAAGATGAAGCGGCTGAAAGTGATAGATTTAGCAGAAGCGATGATCAGCACATTTGGGCCAAAGTATGGTCATGATCCGGAAAAGATCGACTTAAAAATAATTGGTGTACGACCTGGGGAGAAGTTACATGAAATTCTTGTTACTGAGGAAGAGAGGAACCACCTTCTAGATGCAGGCGATCTTTATGTGATACGGCAGGCCAAGCTGTTGCCAAAATATCAACGTGTGGAGAAAAAGATTCCTGAAGGCAGTGGGAACGTGGATATCAATGATGGTGTTTTTTTAACGAAAGAGCAGATTGCCGACCTTCTTGATACTTTGCATATTACGTTGTGAAGAAAGTAAGTAGATGCTTCATCTTCAGTGACCTGCAAACAAGCTCACTTGTTCGCTTGCACGGCGACGCCAAAGGTGAGTTCAGCTAAGAGCTTCGTCAGAAAAGAAAACGGAGCGATTTTTATCAACTTAACAGATGAATATACCCCGCTTGACCAGTTAAAAATCGCCTGCTGTTGCACTGATGAAATCAGTGTTTGCTTTTCTCGAACTCACGGCGAAGAAGATGAAGAGAAACGTAAATTAGCTAAACAAATACAAAAACAGCGCTTAAATCTCTTCCGGCATCCTTAAGCCGAGCATCTGCCGAACTTCTCGCGGAGTAGCTATCTCTCGCCCATAGGTCTTCGCCAATGTCACTATCCGTTGGATAAGCTGTAAATTGCTTGCTAGCACTTTTCGGACAGGGTTATCAAAAAAGATATTGTCTTCCAATCCTATTCGTACTCCTCCTCCCCAGACGACAGCTAACGCATTCATCTTCAGCTGGGCATCACCTATCCCCGCAAAGCTCCAGGTGCTTCCTGGAGGCAATTCTCTGAGCATCAAGCCGGCCATGATGAGATCAGCTTGCGCGCAAGCAATGTTGCCTAGGAGAAGATTGAAGTAATATGGCGGCTTGACGAGGTCTTTCTTGATAAGGTAATGGGCATAGTTGATCATCCCAATGTCAAACACTTCGAGCTCTGGCTTAATTCCGTTGTCAAGCATCTTCTTGGCTAATTTCTGGATAAGATCAGGAGAATTCATGCTGGCTTCTTTGTTGAAATTTAAGGAGCTTAACGTTAAGCTGGCCGTATCGGGGCGCAATGGACCTTCCAGATCAAGAACTTGGGAACGGCCTTCAAATGACGTCTCTTTTCTGCCGCTGGTAGTTACTCCTAAGATTATTTCCTTGTTCTTTTCCCGAACTCTGCGGATGATCTCCCCATAAACTTCCTTATTTGATGTAGGTTCTCCGTCTTCTTCACGCCCGTGGATATGGACCATGGAAACCCCTAATTTTGCTGCTTCTAAGATTTCGTTGGCGATCTCTTCGGGGCTGATAGGAACGTAGGGTGTCATATCTTTGGTGGGTATCATCCCTGTCGGCGTGAAATTGATGATGAGTTTTTCCATAGGTTGCTGTTTCTATTTGCTCTTATAAATATTATGGACTTTGGAGACAATCTCCATCCTCATTTTTTTCTCTGAGTGGTGCATCTCGCGTGCTGCATCCGGGAGAGAGTAAAACCATTTTATCGTTAATGTTGGTGAAAAACATAGAATTCATAACCTTTATTAATCGTACTTTGATTGTGGAGGTATGCAGAAGATAGTCATCATCGGAGCCAGCGGCCAGGGGAAGAATATTGCCTTACTGCTGGAGCAGGTAGGGAGTTATGATATCATTGGCTTTGTAGATGATGATCATCTGAAGAAAGGATCCATCGTCAAAGGTTATCCTGTCATGGGAAGCTTTGCAGAAGTATTTTCTTCATTAGATAATATTGCAGATAATGTTGCCGTTGCTTTTTCTATAGGAAATTCTGATGTGGTGGAGAAGATGGTCCGACAATTAAAATCTATGGAGAAAGGAATCTTTTTTCCCAACATCGTCCACCCTTCGGTGCAGATCGATGCTACAAGCGTCCGTCTGGGAGAAGGCAACATCTTCAATGCCTATTGTGTCGTTACTGCGGACATCACGATTGGAAATTTTAACTATTTCAATAGGTGCTGCAGCATCAGCCATGATACAATCATCGGTGATTATAACTTTGTCCATGCCGGAGTGCATCCTTGCGGCGGGCTGAGAATGGGCAGCAAGAATTGGCTGGGAGTAGGGTCTGTTGTCATCCAAGGAGTAAAGATAGGAAATAATGCCACCATCGGTGCAGGGGCTGTCGTGTTAAAGGATGTTGAAGACAATGCAGTGATGGTAGGGAATCCGGCTAAATTGTTGAAATATAAAGAGCCTTCTGCAGCACAAGCTTCTTACAGCTCTTCCTGTTCTTCTTGTGGGAACATATCTGGAGAGGTGAAACGCACGTGAGGACGATCGTCGTCGGCATCTTGCATCCCTCTGTTGCAGCTTTCTTTCCAGATTATATCCAATCCATCAATAAGCAGACCAAAAAACAGTTTGAGCTCTTTTTGTTTGATAATCATTCTGGTTGTGAAATTGGAACATGTACTGTTCCTGTCAGAATCATTCCTGTAGATAAAAATCCTGCCGGGACCATTGATATCCGACGATTGATGCTTGACGTTTTAAAAAAAGAAAAAGATGTGGAAAACATCATCTTTACCGATACGGATGATTTCTTTGATGAGAAGAGGGTCGAGGTTTTAATTCATGGCTTGAAAAATAATGATATTGTTTTTACGGATATGGAAGCGGTTGATAACGAGGGGAAGCTGTTGAACAAGAATTTTATTCCTGCTGGTGTTAGCCAAGTGAAATTTGAGGATGAGATAGAGAAGCATCTTATTGGCTTTGGCCATTCAGCTGTCCGTTGGGAATTGTTGAAGAAGGTCTGGCCGTATGCTGATGATCTTATCGTTGGCGACTGGTGGTTCTTTTTCAGTCTGCTTGCTCAAGGACATACTGCTCATAAGGTTGAGGGGACAAGGTATTTTTATCGCCAGCATGGGCATAATCTTGTAGGGATGAAGCAGCATTTCTCTTCTGAAGATATTTTTCGGGCAATAGAGGTCAAGCTGGCGTTGTATTCCAATGCCGTGACGTATTTGTCCGGAAAGAATAAGGATCTTGTTGAAGAACAGCTGGAGTCTATCTTGCGGCTGAAGGGACGTTTGTCGAATCCTCCAACCCTAAAGATGTACGAAGAGAAGATCAATAGCGTCGATAAGCAGTGGTACTGGTGGGCATGGGCGGATGAGGGGTATTTGTGATGATTTTTATTTGATTTACTCTAGATATAATAAACTTACTTTTTCTTATTAAATGTCTTTACTTTTTAGGACTAATCTTTCTTAATTTTTATAAATGGATGTTTTATCTAAAAGAAATGGCAATTCATATTGATTTTGAAGGAAAGACAGTTATTATAGCTGGTGTTGGTGATGGTCTTGGACGAGCTTTAGTAAGATATATACCCGAGCATAATGGGCGTGTCATTGCTCTTTCCAATGATCCAGAAGTTTTGGCTTCTATTGATGCAGATAATGATACAATCCAAAAACATGATGTGGATCTAGCAGATGAAGCTTTAACAAAGGTGGTCTTCAAGCGAATTGGAGAAACTAATTCAGATATTCGAGGTTTGGTTAATACTGCTTATGTTCCACACTATGTTACTAATACCTTAGGCATCAGCAAGGCAGATGTTATGCGTGTTTTTGAACATAACTTTTATGCTGCTTTACATGCTTCACAACTTGCAATTAGTCTCATGCTACGGAATAATCCCACTACAGTTGTTCCTGATACATTCGGGGGAGTTACTGGTGTTCGTGGAAATATTGTTACTATCGGGTCTATTTTAGCAGGGTATGGAGATCGTGGCAAACCTGTATATGCTGCCTCAAAAGCAGCAGTGGCTTCTCTAGCCCACTCTCTTGCTGTTGATTGGGGTAGAGCTGGAATTGTTTCAGTTCTGATTGAGCCTGGAAATATTATTACTCCCTCAAATCCCTTGCAAGGAGAAGTAGATGATTCAGGTTATACTTTGGCGAGGAGACGAGCTTTTGATGAATCAACAACTCTGGGTCGAAGCGGTTCACTGGAGGAAATAGTTCCATTAGTGGCAGAATATCTGGATCCTAGTCGAGCATATGCATCCGGAACAACAGTTCGGTTTGATGCTGGTCATCGTGATGCAGTTTTCCGCTGGAGAGGGTTTGAGCATGGATTGGTTGAGGAAGGGAGATACGATCATGCAGATTTGCCTCATCGATTGGATTTAGACTTGAAGAAGAAGTAAATTTGGTTCTACTTTCATTAATTATATAAATGGGATTCTTTCCCACAAAGCTATGAACCGATATGCCTTAGCGCTTCAGCTTCCGGAGATCATCCAGGAAGGGGCCATCGCCCTGACTCAAGATGTCATTAAGAGATTCAATGTGCATTCAATATGGATGTATCCCCCTCATATCCCTATCAAATACGGCTTTGATTTTGTTGATGAAGAGAAACTGAAGCAGGTTATCCGTGAATTCAACAGAGGGATATTGCCTCTGACCATCAACATCCGAGGAGTGAAGGGAGATGGGAAGCTGTTCCATCTGGCAGTTGAGCAAAATCCTGACCTTAAGAAACTCCAACGTGACCTTCATGCGACACTGAAAGAAAAGGCAGGAATCACTGATTTCCGTGAAGCAGAGTCCAGCGAAAACTATGAATTCCATTTCAGCTTGGCAGAGTCAACTGTTGCTGATGATAAAAAAACAGAGATTGCCAATTATCTGAAAACAAAGAGCCTGACATTCTCTTTTCCTGTTTCAAAGATTAGAGCCATGGTCAAGCGTGATAATGCTTTTGTCTATTTGGAAGATGCTGCTAGTGATGCTACGGAGGATACTATGGGAAATACAAAATCATATTATGAACTTTTAACAAATCCGGAAAGGCCGTTTATCATCGGTGAAATCGGGTCAAACCATAATGGTGATATGGAGAAAGCAAAGCGATTGATCGATGTTGCCAAAGAAGCAGGCTGTGATGCGGTTAAATTTCAATCGTTTCATTACAATAGCTTATTTCCTCAGTCCTTGCTTGATGCCAATAAGGAGATGGTTGCAGGAGGAGTTGATGCCGTTGGCTTAGAAGCTATCCAAAAGAAGCTGGCCTTATCGAAGCAGAATCATGTGGAATTAAAAAAATATGCTGACGAGAAAGGAATCCTGTTCTTCTCGTATCCGTTAGGAAAAGAACAGGTCGATTGGCTAGTAGAATTGGATGTTCCATTTATTAAAATCGGTTCTCCTGACTTACCAAATCTTCCCTTGCTGAAGTATGT
>Ga0209541_10012099_pt1 | contig 13390 bp, 14 predicted proteins | sample RifCSPlowO2_01_FD_184027 | JGI IMG/M metagenome (GOLD analysis project Ga0209541, IMG submission 184027) | Groundwater microbial communities from Rifle, Colorado - Rifle CSP2_plank lowO2_0.1 (SPAdes) (version 2) | ecosystem: Environmental > Aquatic > Deep subsurface > Groundwater | place...
ATTCCAGAGATAATTGCTCGCCCTTTTGTGTTTTAAATAATCCAAAAATTCTCCAAAATTTTTCGGGCACGAAAGCGCGTATTTCCCGCTCCCGTTCCATTATTATGCGCAATGCCGGTGATTGCACTCGGCCCGCCGAGAGCCCGTAGCGTACTTTTTTCCAAATCAATCCGGATAAATCATAACCCACTAAGCGATCCAGCACTCGCCTGGCTTCTTGGGCTTTCACTAACTTCATGTCTATCTCTTCCGGATTTTTAATAGCTTCGCCGACTGCCTCTTTGGTTATTTCATAAAATCTGACTCGCTTGATAACCCTCTCCTTTGCCTCCCCCTTACGTAAGGGGGAGGTAAGGTGGGGGTTAAGTATCTCCGCCACATGCCAGGCAATGGCTTCGCCTTCACGGTCCGGATCGGTCGCCAAAAGTATTTCTTCAGCTTTCTCCGAAAGTTTTTGTAGTTCGTGCACGACTTTTTCCTTGCCCTTGGAAATTTCGTAGTGCGGAATAAAACCGCTGTCAATGTCTATCGCTTGCTTGTTTGATTTGGGTAGATCGCGAATGTGTCCCACCGACGCGCGCACCACAAAAGAATCTTGATCCGTCCCTGAATCGGCGGACAAGTATTTTTCAATGGTCTTCGCTTTGGATGGTGATTCAACAATCAACAACTTCATAGGCCTAAGTATTACACGAAAAAGTTTTCAAAAGCAAATTGAGCGTAAATTCTAGAGATTCAAACGGATTTCGCCGAGTTCTTCTTGGATCAGTTCTTTTATCTCCATCACCGACAAAAGCGCGTTGGCGGCGGGGATGGGCATCTGCATCGCACGAATCAATTCATCGCGCGGCTGTGGTTCGCGCAAAAGTTCCACGACCTTTCTCTCTTCCGACGATAAATCCTGAAAGAGGCGCTTTTGCTTTTCCTCGTCCTTGGGCAGTTCAAAACCCAGGGCCTCCAAAACATCTTCCGCGGAAGTTATCGGCACGGCGCCCTGGCGCAACAGCTTGTTCGTACCCTTGGAGTTTGAAGAAAAAATCGAGCCCGGCACCGCCAATAGATCGCGGTTGTATTCGGTAGTCAGCCGCGCGGTAATTAAAGTCCCGGAACGCTCTTCGGCTTCAATTATCAGCACTGCTTTGGAAATGCCGGCCATCAACCGATTGCGCATCGGGAAGCTCCACTGGGTCGCCTTGAAATCGGGTGCAAATTCAGACAACAAACATCCTCCATTTTCCACGACCTCCGCCATTAATTTTATGTTGGTTTTGGGATACATTGCCTCGAGTGACAATCCCGAGCCCGGAAAAACTAGGGTTTTAAGTCCCACCTGCATGGCCTTTTTATGGGCAATCGTATCGATACCCATCGCAAATCCAGAAACAATAACTATTGGGTAGCTCTTGAGCCCGGCAATTATTTTTTCACACGCCTCGCGACCATAAGAAGTAAATTTGCGCGAACCAACAACACAGAGGTAAACTAAATTTTCCGGCGGCAACTCACCGACAACCCAAAGTTCTTCCGGTGGCTGGGGAATTTCCAACAAGGCCCTGGGAAATTTCGCTTTTGGTAATTTTTTTATTTCCATGCTACAATTATAACATGTTAGACATTAAATTTATTCGAGAAAATAAGGAAGTTGTCGCGATGGGAGCAAAGAAAAAGCGTCTGGAAATAGACCTGGACGCGCTCTTGAAATTGGACGACGAACGATTGAAGATTCTCAAAGAAGTGGAAGACCTTCGGGCCGAAATCAATCGCGTTTCCAACGACATCGCCCGCGACCAAGACCCGCAACTGAAACTGCAACTGATTGAGGAAATGCGCACCGTCAAGGAAGATATTAAAAAGAAAGAAGAGAAGCTGAAGCAAACAATAACCGAATGGCAGAAACTAATGCTAAAAATCCCGAATATCCCCAGTGTGGACACACCGGAGGGCGAAGACGAAACCAGTAATCAAGTTTTACGGACTTGGGGAGATAAACCACAATTTTCTTTTACTCCCAAGGAGCATAACGAACTAGGCAAAGCGCTCGGATTGATTGATACGGAAACCGCCGCGGCCGTCGCCGCTTCCAGATATTCATACCTAAAAGGCGACTTAGTGCTAATGCAATTTGCGTTAATCCAAATGTGTTTGGAAATTCTGACAAATGAAGAAACACTGAAAAAAATCGCAGTCGAAGCGGGTTTGGATGTGAACATTTCCGCTTTTATCCCGGTTATTCCACCGGTCTTCATTCGGCCACTGGTACAGGTCAAAATGGCCAGATTTATGACGCCGGAAGACCATTATCTGTTTCCGAACGACGACTTGATGCTCATTGGCAGTGCGGAACATACTCTGGGTGCGATGCATATGGATAAAATTTTTGAGGAAAAAGATTTGCCGCTCCGTTATGCCGGCTATTCCACCGCCTTCCGTCGGGAAGCCGGCGCCGCTGGCAAGGACACCAGTGGCATTCTGCGCCAACACCAATTTGATAAGCTGGAGATAGAAGTTTTTTCCTTGCCGGAAAATTCAATGCTGGAACAAAATTTCCTGGTCGCGATTCAGGAATACATCTTGCAAACCCTGAAACTGCCTTACCAGGTGGTAATCATTTGCGCCGGCGATATGGGTTTTCCGGACAACCGGCAGATAGACATTGAGACCTGGATGCCCGGCCAAAATAAATACCGCGAGACGCACAGCGCGGATTCCACCGGCGGGTTTCAGTCCCGGCGTTTAGGTACCCGAGTGCGCCGAAGCGATGGAAAAATTGAGCCGGTGCATATGAACGACGCGACAGTTATTGCTTTAGGTCGCACTTTGATTGCCATTATGGAAAATTATCAGCGGGCGGATGGCGGTATTGAAATTCCGGAAGTTTTGCGAAAATATCTGGGCGGCCGGGAAGTAATCAAGTAGCGATATGAAAAGAAATATCTTAAGCTCTCCGCGGCTTTCGGAATTAAAAAAACGCCGGCGGCGGGGATTTTTTAATAAAATTCTGATTTTTCTCTGCCTGTTCGGAATCGGACTGGCCCTGCTGGCCTATCTTTCACGCTTGCCGGGAATAAATATTGAGGCAATAGAAGTTCGGGGCAATAGCATTGTGAGCGCGGAGACCATCCAGGCGGGAGCGGAAGCACAGTTGGCAGGAAAATATTTTTGGCTTTTCCCGAAGACCAATGTATTATTTTATCCTAAAAGCAAGATTAAAAAATTTTTGGCAACAAAATACCAACGTCTCGACGACATTGTTTTTTCCGTCCGAGATAATCGAATCCTGATAATTTCCGTAATGGAGCGCAAACCTTTGTTTACTTGGTGCGGGGCGGACTGGCCGGCGGACGAAGAAGAGCGATGTTATTTTCTGGACCGAGGGGGTTATATTTTTGATACCGCACCATATTTCTCCGGCGAAGTTTATTTCAAATTTTACGGCTCGGCTGGCGTGCGAACCGCCGACCCGATCGGTTCTTACTTCGCGCGGGAACACTTTCCGAACTTTATCTTATTCAAGGAAACCCTGACTGCGTTGGAACTCAAACCAGCGGTCCTGTGGCTGAAAGACGACGGGGACACGGAAATTTTTCTCTCCCGTTCCTCGGACGACAAACCTAAGATTATTATTCAAGCAGACGCGGATATGGAAAACCTCGCAGAAAATTTGAGCGCGGCGCTGGAAACGGAACCGCTTAAGACGAGAATCAAAGAAGAATACTCTAAATTGGAATACCTGGACCTTCGTTTTGAAAATAAAGTTTACAGTAAATTCCGATAAGGACGAGTATGAAAAATTTTTGGCAAGAACTCAATAGTCCCATTTTCTGCCTGGCGCCAATGGCGGATGTGACCGACTGCGCTTTCCGACAAATAATCGCGAAATACGGAAAACCGGATATTTTCTGGACGGAATTCGTGTCAGCGGACGGCTTAGCGCATCCAAAAGCTAGAGAAAAGCTTTTGATAGATTTGAAATACGGAGAGAACGAGCATCCGATAATCGCGCAGATATTTGGAGCTCGGCCGGAAAATATCAAGAAAGCTGCGGCGCTCTGCTACGAACTTGGTTTTGACGGTATTGATATTAATATGGGTTGTCCGGATCGTTCCATAGAGAAACAGGGCGCTGGCGCGGCAATGATTAAAAATCCGAAACTGGCCGGAGAAATTATTCGCGCGGGGAAAATAGGCGCGCCGCGATTACCGATTTCCGTAAAAACCCGCATTGGTTATTCCAAAAAAGAAGAGATGGGGAACTGGGTGCGAGAACTTCTTTCGGAAGACATCGCGGCGTTGATTGTACATTTGCGCACACGCAAAGAAATGTCTAAGGTGCCAGCGCATTGGGAACTAATGAGGCAAATCGTGAAAATCCGTGATGAGATGAAAAAAGACACATTCATTATAGGCAACGGGGATATTCTCAATCTAGAAGATGCAAAACAAAAAATAGAAGAAACCGGTTGCGACGGAGTAATGTTGGGCAAGGCAATTTTCGGCAATCCGTGGTTATTTGCGTGGAAGGAAAAAGTTCTTGAGAAAAGCCTTGGGAGACACGACGGTGTCGGACAGAGAAAATTTTCAGCAGAAAATTTTCGTGCTTTTCAAGAGAAGCTTTTTCCTGAAACAAAAGAACAGTTGCGAGTTATGATAGAACACACTAAGCTTTTTGAAAAAATGCTTGGCGCACACAAAAGCTTTACAATTATGAAGAAACATTATAAGGCATATGTGGAGGGTTTTGTGGGCGCGAAAGAGTTGCGTATGGAATTAATGTCTGCCCAAAATGCCAAAGAGGTGGAAAAAATTACTAATGATTTTTTGGCGAAAATAGAGTAGAATACCGCTATGCACGAATTGGCATTATATAGAAAGTATCGGCCAGAAAATTTCAAAGAGGTTCTGGGACAGGACCATATCGTGGAAGTTTTAAAAAGCTCCGTGGAAGCCAAGAAAGTTTCGCACGCTTATCTTTTTATCGGCTCGCGCGGTACCGGCAAGACCACAGTGGCGCGGATTTTCGCCAAGGATATCGGTGTTTCGGCTAATGACCTCTATGAAATCGACGCCGCTTCCAACCGCGGGATTGAAGACATCAAGCAATTGCGCGACGGCGTCCGGGTTATGCCTTTTGATTCCAAATACAAAGTTTACATCATTGACGAGGTGCATATGCTCTCCAAGGACGCGTGGGGAGCGCTGTTGAAGACTTTAGAAGAACCGCCGAAGCATGTGATTTTTATTTTAGCCACGACTGAATTCCACAAAGTGCCGGAGACGATTATCTCCCGCTGCCAGGTTTTCACTTTCAAAAAGGCCTCCGACGACATCTGCCGCCAGTTGGCTTTGGCGGTCGCCCGGCGGGAAGGTTTCGAGCTGGACGCTGGCTCGGCGGAACTGCTAGCGATTTTGGCGGATGGTTCTTTCCGCGACCTGTTGGGAGAGTTGCAGAAAGTTCTGAATTTTTCCCTCGGCCATAGGCCTACGGGCGAGGCAAAAAGTAAAAAAATCAAACGGGAAGAAATAGAAAAAATAACCGGCGCGCCGAAGGCCGCGCTGGTTAATGGTTTTCTGTCCGCCTTGGCGGAAAATAACTTGGAGCAGGGGATAGAGACCGTGCGCCAAGCCGCTAACGCCAATTTGGATATGAAATTATTTTTGAAACTGATAATCCGGAAATTTCGGATAGCGATTGTTCTGCGCTACGCGCCGAAATTGGAAGATGCGATGGCGGGCGATTTATCGGAAGAGGATTTGGAATTTTTGAAAAAGTTGGTAAAAAAAGATCAAAAAAGTATGCTCCGCTCCGGTGGCTTGGCAATTCTTTTAGATGCCTATCAAAACATCGATAATGCCTTTGTTGCCGAATTGCCGCTGGAATTGGCGTTGATTAAAATTTTGAAGAAAGAATAGGGGTATTGTTAAACCAGAGCGACGAGGCGCACGGGGGCTTCGGTGGCACCTTTGATTTTGATTGGCAAAACTAAAATTTTCGCGCCGAGGTAGGGCAGAGATTTTGCGTTGGCGACATTTTCAATCAAATATTTGTCGGCGCCCAGAATCGTCCGGTGGACAGGGAAGCCGTTGTCGCTCCGGTCGCAAGACAAAGTGTCGATACCCAGGCCGACCACGCCTCGTTGCACCAGTAGTTCGGCGGCAGGCACATCCACGCTCGGAAATTCGCCGTGGTTGCGGTATTTTTTCGGCGTATCCCAATATTTATCCCAGCCGGTATAAAAAATAACCAAAGAATGCCGAGAAATCAGTCCGTGCTCTTTTTCAAAACGCTCCACCGCGCTCCGGGTGATAACATAATTTTTGTGCGCTTCTCGACTCACATCAATCACTACGCAATCCGCAATTAATTCTTCCAGAGTTAACTGGTCCACCGTCCGTCCACCCAAAATCATATGTGCCGGCGCGTCAATGTGCGTGCCAACACCCGCTCCGCATTTTATTTTCTGGATGCGAAACAAATCCGGCGGCACGCAGTCCTTGTAATCCAGCTGCACTGACAAATCAAAACCCCGCTTGCCGTCCCAAGTGGGAATCTCCGCCGCCAGCGTATGTGTCAAGTCAATGATGTTTAAAAGTTTGTTGCCCATAATGCTGGGAGACTGGTTCGACAAGCTCACCATTTCGTTATTCTAGCACTCCGACAGATTCAGTGCCATTACTTAATCTTACTAATTCTCTTATATTTCCTTTTATTAAAGCCCTCTTCTTTGCAAAACTCCATCCCTTGATTTGTTTTTCTCTTTTTTCCGCTGTAGTTTTATTTTTTACCTTTTCACTATATACAAGTTTAATATCAGAAAACTGTTTAGTATAAAAAGATTTTTTACTTTTATGTTCCTTTAACCTCCTTTCCAAATTATCAGTAATACCAACATAATAAGTTTTCTGATTGCAAAGAAGTATGTATATAAAATATTGCATGGCATTTAAGACACTGAGCCTGTCGAAGTGCTGGGAGACTTGGAATCGAACCAAGATTCACGGCTTCAAAGGCCGCTGTCCTACCGTTAGACGATCTCCCAATATAACCATATTCAGATTAGCACATTTTCTGAAAAAGCTGAATAAGAAAAGGGTCGTCCGCGATGTTCTGCAGACGACCCCTTGCGTCGTCACGAATTATTCCAAATCGCGGCGACGCGATTCCTCTTCCTCGTCGCGGGAGGCCCTCCCGGGACCTCCGCGGAGAAAGAGGAGGACGAACCCGGCGGCACCAGTCCAGAGGATGATCGCGACTGCGACCATCCACCACTCGGCCGCCGGGCCGATAAGGATGGTTTCCATGATAGAATCCTCCTGCCATCTTTATATCACAAAATATTTTTTTGTCAAAATTAAGTAAGTAATCGTCTACGTAATCAATTATATAAATGCTATAATACAGCCATTATTAATAACTTAATTTTTAAAATCATATGTCATCGATGGATGGATTACATGGCCATGTCAAAGATATAGAGCAAAAAGATCGTGAACTCGGTGGGTTTTTAACCTTGTTTGCCAAATTATCATTAGCAGAGCGAGATGAAATATTGAGGCAAATTGCCAGATTAAAAATAGAATGCAGCGATAATCCGGAACTTTTTTTGGCAAAAATTAAAGTTTTGGCGTCAATGTATGGCGCCATAGAAAAAAGCGGCGAGAATAAAACAAAAGATGTTTTGCCGACCGCGTTAACTGCTCGGCTGGAAGAAATTGCAACTGCCGCCTCGGCATTACGAAGATAGATAAACCTCGTAAGGGCTAAACCTTCACGGATTAAAATCGTGAAAAAGATAAGTGTGGAAAAATTAAAAGGGACAGAGTTTCAGAAAAAAGTTTGGAAAGAACTTTTGAAAATTTCGAAAGGCAAAACCATTACCTATAAGGAGCTGGCGAAAAAGATAGGCAAGCCGAAAGTGGTTATTCCGACAAAGGCGGGGTAAAAACTAAGCGAAAACTTTTACTTAATAAAGGGATAAAATTTTTATCCGCACGACCGAATTAATACCCTTACAAACTGGAGTTTGTAAGGGTGTGGTGTTATAATATAAGTATGACAAAAATCAAAACTGCTAAACAAATGGAGCGGCACTTAAAAGGCATGGCTAATCATAACCGCATAAGAATATTGTTAACAATTGCAGGTAAAGAAGGGATAACCTTGGATGAAATAATAGATATTCTGAATGCCAATGAGAAAACGATAGGGGAACACACCCGCAGGCTTGCCGCAGCGGGATTGGTCAACAAAAAATATAACGGTAAATTTGTAGAACACAGCTTGTCTCCATATGGAAAAATGTTCGTAAAATTTTTGAAATCTTTTCAAAAAATCTAACCTATGCCTTCAAAATAATACCCCTACAAACTGGAGTTTATGAGGGTATCATATAAATATAAGTGGATATATGGCTAATTACAAAATCAGTTATATAGATGCTATAATGTCTCTATGAGAAAATTCTTTCCAGTTTTAGCGGTTCTAATTATCCTCCTGGCGGGAACGTATTATTGGCGCGCGCAAAAAGGACCGACTGTGGTTCAAACCGATGTTGATAAAACTAAAATAAACACTCAGATTTCCATAACCGCGCAAGAAATCCAAGAAGAAAATTATACCGGCTCCAGACCAGTAATAACGGGGGAGGGCAAGCTCGCGGAGGCCGGTCGCGAGTATGTGGAGAATACAGTGGAGGAATTCGTAGCACAGGCGAATACCGATGTGCCGGCGATGCGTAAGAGTTTCGGGATGGACAGCCCCGTCGCCAGCTACACAATAGACCTTGAGGCCTCCCAGGCGGAAAGTGACACAACCCGATCCTTGATTTTAGGCATATATGTTTACGCCGGCGGAGCGCACGGCTCCAGCTCTTACAAGGTCTTCACGGCTTCGCGCGCCACCGGAGAAATTTTATCTCTCGCCGACCTTATCAGCGCGGACAAAAGAGCGGACTTTTTGACACTGGTGAAAAACGAACTTTCGGCCTGGAGCCCGAACGACAGCGAGCCGGTAGTGTTTGAAGAAGAAGTTGCCAACCTTCTATTTGAATCTCTGACAAACTGGTCGCTGGATGATACAAACCTTACCCTCTATTTCAGTCAGTATGAAATCGGTCCGGGCGCGCTGGGCGCGTTTCGCTTGCCGATTCAATTCGACGGGAATTACTCCCCATCCCGCCCGTAAAACAACCTTCACTCTTCCGTCGGGAAGGGTGAGTGCGGTACTGTTCATGCATAAAAGCCAGGCACGCTCTACTTGTTAAAGAAGGAGTAAAATTTCTACTCAACTAGATTTTTTATTTTCTTAACAACACGCTCAACTTTGTCATTTACTAAGAAAATTATATCCAAACCTTTGGTTATTGAATCAGAAACAGAATTAAATTCATTTAATTGCCTAGTGCCTAGGGTCGAAGTGATGGTTGATTGAAAATCATTACCAACTCTGCCGGCCAGTCTTGCTGCTAAATGAGGCAAAATAGGGGAGGGTGGTAAAATATAAATCAATACGAATTCGTAACCCCCATGGTTTTTTATGTAATTTTCTAAACTTGTTAAATTTACAGGATTTTCTTCAACCAAAATTATTCTAGACCTAAGTAAAACATTTTCTATATCTTGTTTTTGAATTCCATATTGCCCTCTATTTAATCTATCTGTGCTTATGATAAAACCATTTTCTGCTCTAATTTCATTGAATTTTTTAGAATCAATAAATCGGTACTGTGTGTTCTCATAATCTCTTTTAGGTCTAGTGGTAGTATTAATAACTTTGTCATACCCTAAAGCTCTTTGAATAGTTTCTTTACCGACAGCACCTGGTCCGGCCATACCAAGAACAATTTTTTTGGGTCTCTCAATAGAAAATTTACTTTTGACTTTATTATAAGTGGCTTGTTCAATGATATTGGGAATTCCGCTGGGATTACTACTGTCTACCTTCAAATTTCTAGCCATAGTAATCAGTGCTTCTTGCCAAGCAATATAATTTGGCAATAATTGATCAATGTTTTTTCCAACTAAATTGAGAATTTCGTCGGAATAAAATCCATGCAGAGCAATTAAATCTCTTTGGAATAAGGATTTTGGAGAACTGTTTTCTAGGTTATTTATTGATGTTGGGCTTTTCATAAAAATTATCATATCATATTACTGATTTATTATAACAGTTCTAATTTCTGTCCGGTATAGAGAATAGTTTTTAGATTAGGACATTTATCTAAATCTAACTCGTCAAAATGTTTTATTTGGTCATCAATAAAAAAAACTTGCTCATCTTTATGTTTTGCACATAATTTTTCAATAATTTCTTTTTTTCCGCTAGATACCACAATGATTTCAGAAAATAGTGGGGCAATACTAGAACTATGTATTTTGTCTAACTGGAATTCTTCGTCACCATAATTTACGATATGGCAATTTTCTTTGCCTAATTTTTCTATGGTTTTCACTAGTTCTTTATTCAAAAAGTTCTGACTGCCTTTCATTATCTCTTCATAAACCGAATCGGCCAGATGAAAGTGTTTTATTAATTTCTTGGGAGAAAATAAATTCAATCTTTCTCTTTTATAATACTCTTCAATCTCCTGGCGGACTATGCCGGCCTTCTCCAGCACGGAATACATATGCTCCAATCGATGCTTGGTGGTTTGGAATATCACATCGTCAAAATCAAAAATGTATTTCATCTCGTTTTATTTATTATTTTTTCAATCACTTGGGCTAATTTATCGGAATCGTGGCGGATAAAGCTTCTCTTCATCGCATCCGCTTTGGCATTAGTAAAGATGGTATGCGAGAGCAGGGGAGCGCGGACAGCTCGGCTGTCTTGCAAATCGTCTTCTATGAGCGCGTCTCCTCGTTCTTCCGCTTTATAAAGTTCAGTCTGTTCCAATGTCGGCGTTTCATTATTTATTAGGATGAAATCCGCCGGTTTGCCAATATATTTTTCTATATTTGAAACATAGTCGCTCGTCCGCCAGCCCATAGTGTGCCCGTGCTTGTTGGTAAGATTGATAGGAATAATTATCTTTGCTTTGCTATTTAAAATTGTTTCCTGAAAACCGTCCACGATAAAGTTGGGAATGAGGGAAGTATACAAATCGCCCGGACCCAGCACCATATAATCCGCGCTCAAAATTGCATCCTGGGCCTTTTTATTCAGACTGACTGCGTTTTTATAAAATAATTTTTTTATTTTATTACCGTTAAAATCCATCTCGTCTATGTTGTGTTCGCCGGAAATAATTTCTCCGTTATTAAGTTCCGCCACTAATTCGGCCTTATCTTTTGTTATGGGTAATACAGTACCCCTAACTTTTAAAATTTCCGATGCGACTTCTACGCCCTCACCGAAGTCGCCGGTAGTTTTTTCCAAAGCCGCCAGAAAAATATTTCCAAAAGTCTGGCCCGCAAGTGATCCTTCACTAAAACGATAAAGCATCAATTTGCGCACTATGTCAGTATGCTCTGATAGCGCTACTAAGCAGAGCCGAACATCGGAGGGGGGCAGAACTCCCAGTTCATCTCGCATTGTTTTATTAGAGCCGCCGTCATCCGCCATTGATACCAAGGCCGTCAAAGACACATCCGGCAAATTTTTTAACCCGGATAAAACAGTATAGCTGCCCGTGCCACCGCCAATGGTAACAATCCTTTTCATAAAAATTCGTTTGTCTTTAATCATTATATATTATACTATAATCTTATGATTTTAAGCATTAGTGCTATACTAATCGCATGCTTCTTAACTTAGTCAAAATTTCCATTCCGACTGCGGCAACGTTTTTTTTGGCGCTTTTTTTGACCCCGTTGGCGACACATTTTTTTTATAAATACAAAATGTGGAAAAAGCATTCCCGCAACGGTTCCGTTTCGTCCCCGGACTTTCAGCGCATCCATAACGAAGCAGACGAGTTAAACACACCGCGCCCGGGTGGAATAATCATCTGGGTTTCGGTGCTTCTGACTACTCTTATTTTCTACCTAATTCCCATCTTTTTCCCCTCCACCGCTACCGAGAAAATGAATTTTCTTTCTCGGAACCAAACCCTGATACCATTTTTTACGCTGTTTTTGGGCTCGCTAATCGGCCTCTGGGACGATTTAATCCAAATTTACGGCACCAGCGCTTTGGCCAAAGACGATAAGGTTTGGCGCAAATGGAAGGCGCTCTTGGTCGGACTGGTGGCGCTGGTCATTGGCCTTTGGTTTTTCTACAAATTGGGCCTGACCAGCATTCATCTGCCATTCGCTGGAGAACTCTACCTGGGTATTCTTATCATTCCGCTTTTCATTCTAGTGGCGCTGGCGACTTTTTCCGGCGGAGTCATTGACGGCCTGGACGGCTTATCGGGTGGAGTATTAGCATCCATTTTCGGCGCTTATTCCATTATTGCTTTCGCCAACAATCAAATTGACCTCGCCGCTTTTTGCGGAGTTATTACCGGTGTGCTGTTGGCATTCTTGTGGTTTAATATTCCACCGGCTCGATTTTATATGGGGGAAACGGGAATTATGGGATTGACAATTACTTTGGCCACGCTCGCGTTTCTGACCGATTCAGTTTTGATTTTGCCGGTAGTAGCCCTGCCGCTGGTTATCAGCTCCGGTTCGGTTATTTTGCAGATGCTTTCAAAAAAATTCAGAGGTGGAAAAAGAATTTTCAAACTGGCGCCGATTCACCATCATTTTGAAGCCATCGGCTGGTCACCCTACAAGGTGACTATGCGTTTCTGGGTGCTTTCCGTTATTTTCGCGATTCTGGGCGTAATTTTGGCAATCATCAGCCGCTAGTATGAAAGAAAAAAAACCTGATAAATTTTTTCTGACGATCGTGTTCCTACTCCTGGCCATTGGGATCGCGGTCTTTATTTCCGCCTCGCTCGGCGTTTTCGCGAAAGACCAGGAAACTTTCTATTCAGTGTTGTGGAGCCAGCTGGGGCTCGGGTTGGGGCTGGGATTGTTGGGTATGTATATTTGCTATAAAATAAACTATAAGTTTTGGCGCCGGTATTCCTTTCTTATATTTCTTGGTTCCATCCTACTGACGGCGGCGGTGTTTCTGCCCCCCTTGGGCTGGAGCCACGGCGGAGCAGAACGGTGGATTGACCTCGGTTTTACCCGTTTTCAGCCGGTGGAATTCCTGAAATTCGGTTTCGTGATTTATTTCGCCGCCTGGCTCTCTTGGGTTAAAAGCCGGGTGACAAATTTCAAGTTCGGGATTCTGCCCTTCGGCATAATGCTCTCGGTCATTGCGCTTATTTTGTTTAAACAGCCGGATACCAAGAGTTTCATTCTAATCGCCGTCACTGGACTGGCGATGCTCTTCATTTCCGGCATACCATTAAAGTATCTTTTCGGCGCGGGCTTCGTGCTGGTGGCCCTGCTGGGC
>Ga0209541_10012100_pt1 | contig 13389 bp, 12 predicted proteins | sample RifCSPlowO2_01_FD_184027 | JGI IMG/M metagenome (GOLD analysis project Ga0209541, IMG submission 184027) | Groundwater microbial communities from Rifle, Colorado - Rifle CSP2_plank lowO2_0.1 (SPAdes) (version 2) | ecosystem: Environmental > Aquatic > Deep subsurface > Groundwater | place...
GCTAAAGACTTGGGGCGGGGCGAGACTCGGAGAGTATTTAAACCAAATTATGGAACAATTATCAATCAGAAATTTTTGCATCATCGCGCATATTGATCACCCCGCACCAAGTCCGAATCAACGCCTTTAAAACTTTATCTCCCTACCTCGGAAACGTCTGGCAGCTTACGTTTCAAGAATAATTAAACCTTTGCTAAAGACTTGGGGCGGGGCGAGACTCGGAGAGTATTTAAACCAAATTATGGAACAATTATCAATCAGAAATTTTTGCATCATCGCGCATATTGATCACGGCAAGTCCACTTTAGCGGACCGCTTTTTAGAATTGACCAATACCGTTCCCCAACGCGAAATGAAAGAACAACTCTTGGACCAAATGGACATTGAACGGGAACGGGGGATTACCATTAAATTACAGCCGGTCAGAATGAATTGGCAGGGCTATGAATTAAACTTGATTGACACCCCCGGCCACGTTGATTTTAGCTATGAAGTTTCCCGCAGCCTGGCCGCCGTTGAAGGCGCCATTCTTTTGGTTGATGCCGCTCAGGGCGTTCAGGCTCAAACCGTTGCCAACTTATATCTGGCGCTGGAACAAAATTTAACCATTATTCCGGTCATCAATAAAATTGATTTGCCCAATGCGGAAATCCAAAAAGTCAAAAATGAAATTTGCCGGCTGCTCGGCTGCCCGCCGGCCGAAGTTTTATCGGCTTCGGCCAAAACCGGCCAAGGGGTGGCCGAGATTTTAGCAGCGGTGATCAAAAAAGTGCCGCCGCCCAGAAAAGACGAGGGCAAGCCGCTGCGGGCTTTGATTTTTGATTCCAATTTTGATGAATTTCGGGGCGTGATCGCTGAAGTCAGAATTATTGACGGCCAAATTAGCGCTGGCGAACAAATCGTTTTTTTCTCAACCAAAAAAGTGGCGGAAGTTTTGGAAGTGGGCTATTTCAGCCCGAAGCTGAAAAAATCGCCGGCCTTATCTTCAGGGGAAATCGGCTACCTGGCGACCGGCTTAAAAGAAATCAAATATTGCCGGGTCGGCGACACCGTTGCCTCGGCTAAAACTGAAGTTGAACCGCTTAAGGGTTATCAGGAAGTTAAACCGATGGTTTTCGCCGGACTTTTTTGCCAAGTCGGCGACCAATATCCCAAATTGCGCGATGCTTTGGAAAAATTAAAATTAAACGACGCGGCCTTGAGTTATGAGCCGGAAAACTCCCAGGCCCTCGGTTTTGGTTTTCGCTGCGGCTTTTTGGGCCTGCTCCACCTGGAAATCGTTCAGGAAAGGCTGAAAAGGGAATACAATTTAGATCTGGTGGTCACTGTTCCCAGCGTCGCTTACCAAATAGAATCAAAAGTTGGCAAAATTTCAATCATCCACAGCCCCCAGGAATTACCGAAACCGGAATTAATCAATCAGATTTTAGAACCGATTATGACCGTTGACATTTTTTCACCCAAAGCCTACCTCGGCCAGATTATGCAGTTGGCTTCGCAGAAAAGGGGGATTTATCTTAATACCGAATATCTGGATGAAAATATCGCTGTTTTGCACTATCAGGTGCCGTTAACCGCCTTATTGGTTGATTTTTATGATAAATTAAAAAGCGTTTCGGCGGGCTACGCTTCGCTTAATTACGATCTTTTGGAATATCGGAAAACTGAGGTCGTTAAATTGGATATTTTGGTGGCCGAAGAGCCGGTGGAGGCCTTAAGCTCAATTGTCTACCAGGACGAGGCCTATTCAGTGGGCAAAAAAATTGTCCAATCGCTAAAAGAAACTCTGCCCCGCCAGCTTTTCGTGGTGAAAATTCAAGCCGCAATCAGCGGAAAGATTATTGCGGCGGAAAGACTTTCGGCTTTGAGAAAAGACGTCACCGCTAAACTTTACGGCGGTGATTACACCCGCAAACGAAAGCTTTTAGAAAAGCAGAAAAAAGGAAAAAAGAAAATGATGCAAAAAGGCAGGGTGGAAATTCCGGCTGAAGCCTTTTTGGCGGTTTTAAAAAAATAGGGGGATTATCACTTTGGAAATCCCCGTTAGATTAGTCGGTCAACTTGAAGTTTGGGTCTAAGCTCATGGCTTTGTTAAGTTCTTCATCGTCATTGGCTAAAACCGAAAGACAATACTCAAACCAATCTCTTTCCGCCTTGGCTCGTTTACTCCAGCTCTTAAATCCTCGCTGCTGGTGCAATTTGAGGCAGGCCCACCACTGCCGACAAAAAAAGACAAACTGTTGTTGGAAATATTTGATCACTTCGCCGCGAGCCAAGACCAATCTTTTCCACCTGGCCACTTGACGCCGCAAAATCGTAACTTGCTTTTTGAGTGCCTCAATTTCTATTAAAAGACGCATGTTTTCCGCCTCGAAATTCATTGCCCTTATCTCCTTTAGGCTGCTTAGAGCATTAAGAGAAAAGCGGACCCATTGTCCAAAGAACCATGGTCATGACAATCATGACCACCAAGACGATCCAGACGATTTTTTGCCATTTTTTCATTGATTTTGCCATCTTAAAACCATTTTAACATTTTATTGAATTATGGTAAAATAATATCCTATGTCTAATCAGCTTAACAAGACCTGGCAAGTGACCGCCGCCATCAAACCAGAAGCCCTGAATCAATTTCCGGAAATCAACCCGATTGTCTTGCAGCTACTATTTAACCGCGGGATAGACAATCAAGAAAAAATTGATCAGTTTTTAAACCCCGATTATGGCCAAGATATCCATGATCCTTTTTTATTTTCCGAAATGGCCAAAGCGGTCAAAAGAATCCTTGAAGCCGTGGAAAAAAAAGAAAAAATTGTCGTTTACGGCGATTACGACGCTGATGGCGTTTCGGCCTCGGCCATCATGATGGAATGTTTGAAAAATCTGAAAGCCGAGGTTGACATTTATATTCCCTATCGGGAAACCGAAGGCTATGGTTTGAACAAAGAAGCGGTGACTGAGCTGGCAAAAAAAGGCACTCAGCTGGTTATTACCGTTGATTGCGGCATTGCCAACAAAGCCGAGGTTGATTTGTTAAATCAAAAAGGAATTGACATCATTATCACCGACCACCATCACCAGCCGCTGGAATTACCGAAAGCCTTTGCCATTTTAAATCCCAATTTGGATAAAGAAAAGTATCCTTTTCGCAGCTTGGCCGGCTGCGGCGTGGCCTTTAAGCTGGTCCAAGCGCTGGTTGACTGGCAGCAAAAATATAAGATTAATCAGGTTGAAGATGGTTTTGAGAAATGGCTTTTGGATTTGGTGGCGATTGGCACGATTGCCGATATCCAGCCCCTCTTGGGAGAAAATCGCACTCTGGTCAAATATGGCTTAATCGTCCTGCAAAAAACCAAAAGACTGGGACTTTTAAAACTGTTTGAAACAATGAACAACGATCTAACGCTGATTGACGAAAGGGTGGTCGGCTGGCAAATTGCCCCGAGGCTTAATGCCGCCGGCCGGCTCAACCACGCCAGTTCCGCTTATCAGCTTTTACTGACCGATGACCTTGCCCAAGCCGACAAACTGGTGGCCGAGCTGAATCAAACCAACCAGGAGCGCCAGCAACTGACCGATAAAATTATTTTGGAGGCCAAAGAACTGCTGGGCGAGGTTAAAGATCAAAAAATTTTAATCGTGGTCGGCACTGACTGGCCAACCGGCGTGGTCGGCCTAATCGCCGGCCGCTTGACCGATGAATTCCATCGTCCCAGCCTGATTATCAGCCAATACAAAGGAGAAATCATCGGTTCCGGCCGCAGCATCCCGGAATTTAATATCATTACCGCGGTGGAAAAATGCGACCAGTTTTTAAGCCGCTACGGCGGCCATGCCCAGGCCTGCGGCTTTACTTTGAAAAATCAGGAAAATTTAGAAAAATTCAAAGACCAGATGACAAAATTGGCAAGCCAAGAATTAACGGCTAAAAATCTGCTGCCAACAATTAAAATTGACGCCGAAATCAGGCTGGAGGATGTCAACTGGCAGCTCTTTGAAGAATTGGAAAAATTTATTCCTTTCGGCGAAGGCAACCCCAAGCCTAAATTCTTAGCCAAAAGCTTAACCGTCAACGAATCGCAAACGGTCGGCAAGGAAGCCAAACACCTTCGTCTGATGGTCAGCCACCAAACCCAAATTATCCGAAAGACCATCGGCTTTGGTTTTGGCCATTGGTCAAACAAATTAAAATTTGGAGATAAAATAGACATGGTTTTTGAAGTTGACGTCAATGAATGGAATGGCAACCGAGAACTGCAACTCAAGATTATTGACTTAAAATTAGCCGGTGAAAATTAAGAAAGTAAGAAATTAAAAAATTAATTTTTTAATTAGGCCGATACTGGCCGGCGGCAAGCGAGACCGTCTATTTTCTTATTTCATATTATTATGCCTAAAAAAGCAACCTTGCATACTGATGGTGGCGCTAGGGGTAATCCCGGGCCGGCCGGAATTGGCGCGGTTTTAGATTATGATGGCAAGCAACAAACTTTTAAAAAATATATCGGCGAAACGACCAATAATCAGGCCGAATACCAAGCCGTCATTTTGGGCTTGGAAAAAGCGAAAGAAGCAGGAGCCGAGGAAGTGGATATTTTTTTGGATAGCGAATTGGTCCAGCAGCAATTAATTCAAAAATATAAAGTGAAAAATCAAGAGCTCGGTCCTTTGTTTGTTAAGGTTTGGAATTTGGCTCAGGGCTTTAAAAAAGTAAAATATGTTCACGTCCGGCGTTCGGACAATAAGCTGGCCGATAAATTGGTCAATGAAGCAATTGATGAAGCAACTGGGTAGGTAATGTCCTGGCGCCTTGCCGTCAAAGTCGGGCAGAAGGCGCCCAACCTGCCCCGAATATAAATATAAAAAAGAGCCGCCAGCAGCGCGTGGCTCTTATGAAAAAATCAGCTAGGGAAACAACCCTCGGCGCCGGAACACCTACTCGTTGAGTTCGGGCTGTCAGGCATTTTTCCGGATTCATCTGAACTCCTCTAGTGACTTTTTCGCTGGCGGCGGTGAGCAAAACAGCTCTTGTTGTTTCTTAAAGGATCGGCCCCAGAAGAGAATGAATGATGCACCGGACAGGGCTTCTCTGAATCTTATCTGATCTGAACATTCCCTCGCCCATTGCGGTCAAGCGACCCAAATTATGAGTCTTACCATCCCGGTCATCACAACCAAGGCGAATAATGCCCATTGACTTTAGTCTAAGGGCAAGCTCCATCCGTTTTTTTGGTATTAATCGGTTTCTCCTCAACTCCTCAAGGAAACGAAATTCTGATTCTTCAAAGTACATAATGGTATGTCCCTCCTTAGGTTGCTTGGCCTGAGATAGTCTCTATAAATAGTATCGTTTAAATACCTTACTACGTCAAGTCTAATAAAAATAACCTATAAAAAACACCTCAGCAAGAGGTGATTTTTAGTGTCTGAGTAAACTAATAAGCCGAATTCTGTCCATGACTTGTCCCGAGCGAGCGGAAGCGAGTCGAGGGATGATCATCTATCTGGGCCTAATGTTACCATTAAGCTCAAGCTGCCTACCTAATTTGGCATTGCACCAGGCAGGAGTTTACCACACCGACTGTCTCCAGTCTGTCGTGCGTGGGCTCTTACTTTGACTCGCCGAAGCGAGCTATCCCGCACGAAGGCGGGCCCACGATTTCAACCTTGCCTTCCCCTTTTCTTTGCGGAAAAAGGGGAGTGGGCGGTATATTTTCTGTTGCACTTGCCCTAAGCTTGGCAAAAGCGCAGAAGTCTTAAGAACTTCTAAACTTTTGTTACTCTTGACTCCGGTTAGGAGTTGCCAGTTCCTGAAAATTAATTCAGGATGGTGTTCGGACTTTCCTCCCCGAGCGACCCCCGCTCATTGAGGGGGAGTCGAGGGGCGATCATCTCGTTTACTCAGACTTTTACATCCTATCACAAAAATAAAAAATTGTCAAGCCAAATAAATTGATTTTTAAACGTTTTTCTGCTATTATGAGCCTGAAGAATAGAATAAAATAATTAACGCCATTAACTTAAAATTCGCTCAAACTCATGAAACGTTCAGAACTGCTATTTACCGCCGCAAAACCACCGCTTGATTATTTAGCTTTAATTTTTGCGGCCGTGGTGGCTTATTTTATCCGCTACCTGCCATTAATTCAGGAAATCAGGCCAATAATCTTTGATTTATCTTTTAGGAATTATCTAAGCTTAGCGACGGGGATCGCCGCGATTTGGATCGTTATTTTTGCTTTGGCCGGCCTTTATAGCATTGGCGGAATAAAAAAAATCAGGGAAGAGCTGGGCCGAATTTTCGTGGCCTGTTCGGCCGGGCTGGCAATGGTGCTGGCGGTAATGGTTTTTTCCCGCTTTTTGTTTGACTCTCGCTTTATTATCTTAGCGGCCTGGTTTTTAGCCATCATCTTTGTCGGTCTGGAACGTTTAATCATTCAACTCGCCCAACGGCTGGCCTATAAGACTGGTTTTGGCGTTCATCGAATCGCCCTGGTCGGCGATGGTCGCATTGCCCAATTATTAGCCCGGGAATTCTCCAGCCGGCCGACCTTAGGCTATCGCATCGCTGCCCGAGTGCCCAATTTTAATTCCGAATCCCTGGCCCAGCTCCAAAAAATGGCTCAAACCGATGCGATTGACGAGATTATCCAAATTAACCCCAATCTCAATACCGAACAAACAATCAACCTCATCAACTTTGCCAATGAATATCATTTAGATTTTAAATATACGGCTGACTTGTTGGGCGCCCAGCTGACCAATCTGGAAGTGACGACTTATGCCGGCACGCCGATTGTTGAAGTCAAAAAAACCAGGCTGGACGGCTGGGGCAAAATTTACAAAAGAATTTTTGATCTGGTCAGCTCGGTTGTCTTGATTATTTTAGTTGCACCATTAATGCTGCTAATTGCCCTAGCAATTAAACTTGATTCGGCCGGCCCGGTTTTGTTCAAATATAAAAGAATGGGTCAGTTTGGCAAACCTTTCACCTATTTTAAGTTTCGTTCAATGATTAAAGATGCTCATCAATATCGTTTTGACCCGGAGTTTTTAGCCAAGCACCAAAATCTAAGAGATGGCTCACCGATGATGAAATTTAAAAATGATCCAAGGATTACCCGAGTGGGAAGATTTATCCGTCGCTTCAGCATTGATGAGCTGCCCGAATTATTTATTGTCTTGGTTGGTAAAATGAGCCTGGTTGGTCCACGGCCTCATGAGATTGAAGAAGTGGGTAAATATCAACAACATCATAAAAAATTATTAACGATCAAACCCGGGATTACTGGCTTAGCCCAGGTTTCCGGCCGCTCCGACTTGGTTTTTGAAGAAGAAGCAAAACTTGATACCTTCTACATTGAAAATTGGTCGCTTGGCCTGGATTTACAAATTTTATTTAAAACCCCGCTGGCCATAATCAGAAGGAGACAAACTGAATGAATCCCGTCAGAGGCCACCATTAATAAAATTTTATGGATTTTACACATTTGATAACATTTATTCTAAATATTAACTGCAGGCAAATCGCTTGCCTCTAACGGGATGAAGGTAGCTTTAGTCCATGACCATTTAATCCAAGACGGGGGAGCGGAAAGAGTTTTGGTTATCCTCCAAGAAATTTATCCGCAGGCGCCAACCTACACCCTACTTTTCGACCAGAAAAAAGTGGGCGAGATTTTTAAGAACAAAGATATCAGGACTTCCTTTTTGCAAAACTGGCCCGGAGCGCTTAAACACTACCAATGGTTTTTGCCTTTAATGCCAACCGCGACTGAAAGTTATGATTTAATGGACTATGACGTCGTCATTTCCAGCTCTTCAGCTATGGCCAAAGGCGTCATCACCCGCTCCAATACCTTGCATCTTTGCTACTGCCATACGCCCACCCGCTATTTATGGTCAGACACCCACCGCTACATCGAAGAACTGAAATATAATTATCTGATTAAAAGAATCATCCCGCCGATTCTCACCCGACTGCGGGCCTGGGATCAGCTCGCCGCCCAGCGGGTTGACCTGTTTATTGCCAATTCAAAAAATGTCGCTGATCGGATCAGAAAATATTACCGCCGCGACAGCATCGTCATCCATCCGCCGGTGGCGACCGATCAATTCAAAATCAGCGACAAAATTGACAAATATTTTTTAACCGGCGGCCGATTGGTGGCTTACAAAAAATTTGATTTAGCCATTAAAGCTTTCAACCGCTTAGGCATTCCCTTAAAAATTTTCGGCACCGGCCCCGAGGAAAAAAAATTAAAAGCTTTGGCTAAACCGAATGTTGAATTTTTAGGCAAAATTGACCAAGAAAAACTGGCCCGACTTTACGGCCAGGCCATTGCTTTTATTCATCCCCAGATTGAAGATTTTGGCATTACCGCCGTTGAATCAATGGCCGCCGGCCGGCCGGTCATTGCCTATGCGGCCGGCGGCGCCTGCGAAACCGTGGTGGAAAAAAAGACCGGCCAATTTTTTGACGAACAGACATGGGAAGCACTGGCTGATACCATTGTCAGATTTAAACCAGAAGATTATAATCCAGCCGGCATCAAAGCTTATGCTGAACAATTTGGGATTGACCGATTTAAAAGAGAAATTACCAATCTAGTTGACGTTGAACTGGAAAAAAGAAAAAGTAATCAAATTAGGTGCGGATTTTAAAAAAGCCCTCGGTTACTTAGGAACCAAGGGTAGAGCGTCTTTTGGCGTAATCTAATAAACATTTAACCAACAACACCACGCCCAATAATGTACAAATTAAGGGCACGCCCGCCATCAATAAAGTTAGATATGGCGACAGACGTAAATTAAAATGAACAAAAACAACAAATAAGCCGGGAGTTAAACCGCCAAGAATAACGGCCAAAGCCACTCTAAGCTCTTGAAGGAAAAGAACATCGGGCGAATTCACTTCATTTGACAAATTCATTTTTCTCCCTCCTTGGTCCAAATTGATTATAACATAGAAAAAATGAAAATAGGAATTGACATTCGTTGCCTGATGGAAAGCCAATGGTCAGGCATCAGCGAATACACTTACAACCTTTTAAACCATTTGTTCAAGATTGATTCGCAAAATCAATATTTTTTGTTTTATAATCAGTCAAAAAAAATAACGCCGCCGAAATTCAATTTTTCCAACGTCACTTTAAAAGGCTTCAACTATCCCAACAAGTTTTTTAATCTCGCCTTGAGATTTTTAAAAATCGCCGAGGTTGACAAAATGATCGGCGGCGTTGATGTTTTTTTAATGACTAATTTTTTATTTTTAAATCTTTCTCAAACCTGCAAGAAAATCCTGATTGTCCACGACCTTTCCTTTGAACTTTATCCGGAGTTTTTCACCTTAAAAAAACGGCTTTGGCATAAATTAATCGGGCCAAAGCGACTTTGCCAACAAGCGGATAAAATCATCGCCATTTCCCAAAATACCAAAAACGACATCGTGAAATTTTACGGCATTGACCCCAAAAAAATTGAGGTGGTTTACAACGGCATTAACGAAATATTTTTCCAGCCGATTACCGTTGAAAAAAAACAAACGGTCAAGGCCAAGTTCAAACTGGAAGATGATTACATTTTTTATCTAGGCAACCTAGAGCCGAGAAAAAACGTTGAAACCTTAATTGCCGCTTTTCAAAATTTAAAAAATCAGTCAATTCAGCTGGCAATTGCCGGCGGCCAAGCCTGGAAATATAAAAAAATCTACCGGCTTTGGCAAAAATCGCCGGCCAAAGAGAGGATTAAATTTTTAGGCTATGTTGACGCCGCTGACAAACCGGCCCTCTATTCAATGGCAAAAATTTTCGTTTATCCTTCAATTTATGAGGGGTTTGGCCTGCCGCCGCTTGAGGCCATGGCCTGCGGCACGCCGGTAATCAGCAGCTTTAATTCTTCACTGATTGAGGCAATCGCTGCTGCCGGCCTTTTGATTGACCCCTATAATGTTAAAGAATTAACCGAAATAATTAACCAACTGCTGGCTGAACAAAGGCTGCAAAATCTCCTGATTGAGAAAGGGCTAAAACATTGCCAGCAATTTCAGTGGCAAAAAACCGCTCAAAGGATTTTAGAAATTTTAATGTTTCAGAGAATCAACAATAAACACAGTTCCTAATTCTTAATTAGCCAGGGTCTGCCTGCCAGCCTCTGACTATATAATCCAAACCTATGCGTATTGGAATAGATGCCCGAATGTACGGACCTGAGGCGACCAGCGGCATCGGCGTCTATATTAAAAATCTAACCGACCAGCTTTTTTTGATTGACCAAAAAAATGAATACATCTTATTCATGCTTGAACCGGCCTACTCCTCGTTCCAACCGCCCAGCCAACGGGTCAAAAAAATTAAAGTTGCCTGCCCGTGGTACAGCTTTTCCGAACAGCTGAAATTACCGCCAATTTTATTAAAATATAATTTAGATTTAGTCCATTTCCCTCATTTTAACGTGCCAATATTCTATCCGAAAAAATTCATCGTGACCATCCATGACATCACCCCGAAATTTTTCCCCGGCCCGCGGGTGAAAAAATCGGCAATCAGAAAATTGGGCTATGAAGCGGTTTTCCGCCTGGGCAGCAAGCGGGCAAAAAAAATAATCAGCGTTTCCAATCATACTAAAGAAAATTTAATCAAATTTTTTCACCTGCCGAGCGAAAAAATCGCCGTCATCTATCCGGGGCTTGATCCCCAGTTTAAGATAATTAACGACGATTCAGCCAAACAGGCGATAAAAAACCTCTATCAAATCACCAAGCCTTTCATTTTTTATCTCGGCCCCTGGCGCGATCATAAAAATTTACCCAGTTTAATTGCCGCTTTTAATCTCCTGAAAGCAAAAGGCCAATTTGATTATCAGCTGGTTTTAGGCGGCAAGCCCGACCCCAATTATCCGGAAATTAAACGGGCGATTGAAGATTCAAAATTCAGGTCGGAAATAATTTCACCAGGCTACATCAGTGATCAAGATTTGCCCTTATTTTATAATGCGGCCGAGCTGTTCGTCCTGCCGTCATTGGCCGAAGGCTTTGGTTTAGTCGCCCTTGAGTCTTTGGCTTGCGGCACGCCGGTGGTCGCTTCTAAAACCACCAGCTTGCCTGAAGTTCTCCAGGAGGCGGCAATTTATTTTGATCCGAAAAATCCCTCGGCAATCGCTTCAGCCATTTACCAAGTTTTAACCGATTCCAGTTTATACGACGAATTAAAAAATAGGGGATTAAATCAGGCCAAAAAATACCGCTGGCGGACCGGCGCCGAAAAAACATTAGCAATTTACCAATCAAGTTAACCTATGGTATAATAGATTGGCCTTTGTTTGTTAAAGTTATTCTCCAATGCCAAAAAAACCAAAAAAAAATTCAATTACTCTGGCCCGAAAAAAATCACCGAAAATTGCCCGGCTGGGCAAGAACGATAAGCCAAAAAAATCGGCGAACCGGGCGGAAAAAAATCCTCGGCGGCCTAGCGAAAGCGAATTGGAAAAAAAAATCACAGTCACTAACCGCCAAGGAAAAGAATCACCCCACCTGATTAATTTAAAAAATCCCAACCAAAATTTATTGGCGGATAATTTTGGCTTGGAAAAGCCCGCGGCGGCACCAAGAACCAGCCGGCTTAGTTTAAGCCAGCCGCTAAAGATATCCCGGCCCCGGCCCAAAAAAACCAAAAAAATCGGGGTTGATTTTATCGCCCGCAATAAAAAGCTCTTAGGCCAACTCTCCCTAATTAGTTTATTCGGTTTAATTTTTCGGCCGTTGAAAAAATTGACTGCCGAAAAACCAATCCTGCCGTCAACAACGCCAACCGGCGAACTGCCGGCAAATATTGAAGATATCTTTGCTAAACCTAATTATTTTGAATTTTTCCGTTTATACATCCCCCGCGATTGGTATAAAAAAGTGGCAATTTTCGCCTTAATTGCCACTATTCTAGTTTTGCCCCTCCAGGCCTTTACTTATTATCAAGGCCTGGATGAAAGCCGAGATCAAATTTTGCTGCTAACCGATGAAGCCATTGAAAACTTAAGATTAGGTCAGCAGGCGGTCACCGCCTTTGATTTAGACACCGCCAATTTACAATTCAATCAGGCCAAGGATAATTTTGCCTTAGCCCAGCGAGAAATCAACGCCTTAAACTTCATCACCGAGGAAATTATCAAGCTGTTACCCGGTCAAGATCAATCAATCGCCGCCGGGTTAGCCCTGCTTCGGGCCGGAGAAATGATCGCCGCTGCCGGCCAGGTCTTAGTTAACGGCGGCCAGCAACTCTTAGCCGCCAAGGACTTGAACGACTACTATCAATCGCTTAGCAGCTTTAAGGCGGATTTGAATTCAGCGATTGATCAGTTCAGTCAGGCTAAAAAAGAAATTGAAACGGTCAAGCCGGGCGACCTGCCGCCGGAGCATCGGGAAACATTCACCAAGGTAATCAACAGCCTGCCGACGGTGGAAAAAGGCTTAAGCGACCTCTATCTAATTAACAGCGCCCTGCTTAAAATATTGGGGGATACTCAATGGCAACGTTATTTATTAATCTTTTTAAATAATAACGAATTGCGGGGCGGCGGCGGCTTTATGGGCAGTTTCGGGATTATTGACATTGATCGCGGCCAAATCAAAAATTTAGAAATCCCCGGCGGCGGTACTTATGACCTTCAAGGCCAGCTGACAACCAAAGTAATTTCACCCGAACCTCTCCATTTGATCAATTCGCGCTGGGAATTCCAAGACGCTAATTGGTGGCCTGATTTTCCCACCACCGCCAAAAAAATCCAATGGTTTTATCGTAACGCCAACGGTCCCAGTGTCGACGGGGTAGTGGCCATCACCTCAACTTTGATGGAGCGCCTGCTGGAAATTTTCGGGCCAATTCAAATGCCCGATTACGGCCGAGAAATTACAAGCGAAAATTTTGTGGCTGAAACCCAAAAAATCGTTGAACTTGAATACGACAAAGAAAAAAACCGGCCAAAACAGTTTATCGCCGATTTAGCGCCCAAACTCTTGACCAAAATTTTTAATCCCAGCGAAGAACAGGCCAAAAAATTGCTGGCCGTGCTGCAGCAAGCCCTGAACGAAAAGCAGCTCTTAGTTTATTTCAATGACAACCAAATTGAAGCGGTGATTGACGATTTTGGCTGGAGCGGCCGACTGAAGCAAACCGACGGCGACTATTTAGCCGTGGTTCAGACTAATATCGCCGGCGGCAAAACCGATGGCGTGATTAAAGAAACCATTGCCCATCAAGCGGAAATTCAAGAAGACGGATCAATTATTAATACCGTCAAACTAACCCGGCGCCACACCGGTATTCCGGGCGAAAATATATTCACCGGGGTTCAAAACAACAGCTATGTTCGCTTCTACGTGCCGTTGGGCAGTATTTT
>Ga0209541_10012103_pt1 | contig 13387 bp, 21 predicted proteins | sample RifCSPlowO2_01_FD_184027 | JGI IMG/M metagenome (GOLD analysis project Ga0209541, IMG submission 184027) | Groundwater microbial communities from Rifle, Colorado - Rifle CSP2_plank lowO2_0.1 (SPAdes) (version 2) | ecosystem: Environmental > Aquatic > Deep subsurface > Groundwater | place...
TTTCCCTGAATATTATCTTTCATGCTTCCCATATTGTATTTTACTATTTTGTTGGGAGGTACTGCTTTTATAAATGCCTTTTTTCTTTTTGAAGACCTTCTCGTGTAGGGTCTGACCTTTTTTTTTGAATATGCTGATGCTTTTCTGAGTGCCATTTTATTTCTCTCTCCCGTTTGATTCGTCTCTTAATTTTGCAATATCCGGGCAATCATCCATGAATTCACAAGTTCCTGTAAAAGGTTTTCCTCTTTCAACAATTCTTAAGGGGACACCTTCTGCTATCATTTTCTGGCTCCTTCTTTAACCTCAATTTCCGTCGTTATCGCCTGCCCCGGAAGACCTTTTTCGAAAATTGCTCTGACTAAACCTTTGTTCCCGTGCGCGTCGGAAATTTTTCCTTTTATAATTTTTCCCGCCGGAGATTTCCATTCGACTTCCTTGCCGGAGAATTTTTTAGCTTCTTCTCTTGAATTCAAGCCAATGTCTAAGAGATAATGCCTTTCGTGGATTACTTTTCTTCCGCGCCTGAATTGAACTACTATTCCTTTCATGAATTTCTTTAGAAAATGGCGGTTTAAAAGATTTGCTATTGGTTAAATTGTATGAGGTTTTCCAAAATGTATAAATATCTAGTGTCTTTTTTAGCTAAAGGAGAATTTAATTTAATACATTTAATTTTTCCTGAATAAATGGAAGAAAATAAAGTAATTAAAATATTATACAAGAATTGGAGAGGAGAAACCAGCATTAGAAATATTATTCCTAAGGAAATTGTGTTTATATCGACTGAATGGCATCCCGAGGAACAGTGGTGCTTGATTGCTCATGACGTTGATAAAGGTTCAGAAAGAACGTTTGCCTGCAAAGATATAAAGTCTTGGTTTGTTGAGTAGTAAATTATTGTGTGAGTTATGAAATATTTGGCTTAAATGATTAATTCAAATTCGCCCTGATTCTTTCGGTAACTAAAAATCGCAGTGTTCTCTCGCCTCGGTCAGTGTCAATCGTTGCCTCAAAACCAACTCCCCCAAAACTACCCAGAGTATATGTTTTTTTTGTATTGTGAATAATTCCTTCATACTCTTCTCCCTTGACTTTTCTACTTTTCTCTCCGGATAAATACATCTCTGTCGCCGCTATTAATAATCTTCCTCTGTCTTCAAAACTCAGCGCACTGTCTGTCTCCGCGAACGTTATTCCCCAGCGCATTTCGTCATATCCGTAAAGACTCATCTTTTTTCTCTATTTAGATATTATTTAAAAGTTTCTGGGATATCATTCATCAAAGTATATATTTAACAGCCGAAATATCTTTAATAGCTCAATAAATCTTATTCTTATGAAAAGAAAAATACTTTATACAATCCCTTTTGCTTTAATTTTAACTCTGAGTTTTGTCCTCGCGGCTTCTGAGAAATACACAGACCTCGCGATAATTGACATAAAGATTACTCCGGAAAATCCTAAAGTTGGAGATTATGTTGAAGGCGTGATAACGGTACAGAATTTGGGAGATGTAAGAATAAAGATGGGCTTTAGCGCTGACGTAGAATTTCCGGGCGGTGGATATGGTATGGGGGCATTTGGAATCAAACTTCGCCCTGGCGAAATAAAAACTATTCCTGTAAATTTTGAAGTAAAAGAGAAAGGATTTTATCAGATAAGCGCCAGCGCTTACTCAAATGTTTACGACAAAAATCCTGAGAACAACAAGGCTTCGCTGAAAATTCTTGTAGAGTAAATAATTTTAATTTTAGAAACTAATCGAAAAATCACCGAGTTCTCTTCGGAGAATTTCCATGTTCTGAGGCGAGAGCTCAAACTTCAATTTTTCCTTTATGCCTGAAAGCGCCTGCTCAAGCGCCTGCCTGCCTGAATTGACAAGTTTTCCGTCGTGAATTTTTCTTATTCTGCCGGTTCCTTCAATAACAAAAATATTTTTATCGGCGGAGAGAATTTCCGCTCTTGTTCCGTTGATTGATATCTGCATTATTCCCCTTTCGAGCGAGACCATGTCTTTTCTTTGAGCGTATTCTATTAGGGAGTCGATTAACTCTGAAGCGTCTCTTGAGATTTTCTGCATTTCACTTTGAGAGAGAGGCTTCTTTCCTTTTGTCTTTGTTTTTATGTTCCCTAATTCTTTTGCTACAGCAAGAAATCTTTCAGGAATTTTTCCCTTTTTAATTAATTCATTTTCAAGCTGTTCCACCAATTCGTTTTGGGGCTTATTGCCGAAGATTTTTTTCAAAAGGTTGAATGCAGTTTCATGAATGTTTTGTGTCTGATTTTCCTGTGATTTTTTCTCGAGTTTTTCCCGGACTTCCTTCATTTTTTTCATATAAGCCCTGCTTTCTTCCATCATCAAATCAATTTCTTTCCCAGGAACTTCTTTTATTTTTCCATGCTCATAGTCTTTGTATAATTTAACTGCCTTCTCAAGAATTTTTAGGTCTGACAAAGTCAGGACTTTTTCTTCCTGGACAAGAGCTTTTTTTACTTCTTCAATTAATGTCTTCGGAACAGGCGGCGCGTGGCCAGCGAGCATCATCATTGCCTGCGTCGGAGTTACAACACCAAAATAAATATCTACCATTGCATCCAGCATTCTTCTTTTTATTATGTCGTCTGTTCTATCGCCTTCTTTCATGTATAAATCAATTGCTTCAGGTGAGGGTTTTATTTTGCCCATCTGAAGAAGCCTCTTCCATGGGATGAATGTTCCCCTGTCGTACATTGGAATTCCGTCGCGTATGAAAGTGAACATTACAGGATGTGCATCCTTGACGCTCTGCCAGAAGTCTGTCAGCAAGTAAACCTGGACGTTCAGAATGTTTTTTACTCCGGCCAAAGCGGTCGCTTCTTTCACGAATTCTCCGACTATTCTTCCCCTTAGTTTTTCTATCAATTCAATTCTTGACATTCTTTTGACATCGGTATCGTCGATAATTACGAAAGTGTCAACGTCTGATGTTTTGTCCGCCGTGCCGCGAACTAATGAACCGCCGATTGCATAAGTTGCAACGTATCTTACTCTGCCGACATTCAACCAGTTCAGTACAAGATTTTTATGAATTACCGCAACCCTCAAAGAACCGAGGAAGCCGTTGTCGTGGAGCGGGAAACTTCCTGCAATAGCGTCGAGAAATTCGAATTTTGAATCCAGCCCGTAATTCCATAAATCAACTTCTGAGGTTTTCATGTGAACCCAGATATTTTCTCCCGACTCTTTTACAATTTTTATGACTTCAGGCTTTATCTTAGCGAGGTTTTTGTATTGCTCCTCGGGAATTATCATTATTATATGCGTCGGTTTTGATTCTATTTCCTCTTTCGTCAATCTTTCATCTTCTTCAAACAAAGGAACAGCTGACGGAGGAATAATTCCAAGCGCTTTTATGAAAGGGAATTTCTTAAGCAGTTTTTTCTTGAAAGAGTCTAATTTTGTTTTTAATTTTTCGGCGTCGATTTGCGAGGCACTGCCTGCGGGATTCATATTTGGGTCGTATTTTCTCGCTGAAGACAAATTATCTGCGAGGTTTGTTGGTTTCTTCTCGTCCATTGTCATAGGTTATTTTTGATGGTATTTAAAATTATTCTATATCCTCTAATATGTATCCTTCACTTTGAATTGTTGTCCCTCCTGTTTCTCGATGTTCAAGAACAAGATGTGCCTTGTGATCTGCACTTCTAAAGTCCAAAGTTATTGATTTTAATTCATCTCTTGTATTGTGAGAATTTATATCTTGATTATCTTCCCCTCTTAAAATCAATATATTTTTTGGATTTAGAATGTAATTTGGATTTACTAACATTTGTTGTGCATATTGTCTTCCTAAAAATTCTACTTTTCTTACAGGCACCTCTTCTATAATTAGTCCTCCTCTGAGATAATCTGTAGAAATAATTACACTTCTTGTATAATTTCTTCTTCCCATAACTTCAGCTATATCTTCGCTTTTTGCGTCTGTAAATATTCTATATTCCATATTTTCTACTCAGGGGAGAAATACTTAAACCTTTGCTTTGTAATCACTTTTAAGTTAATTAAATTTCAATTAAAAAGTGTTAAATATTGCTTTTGGTTTTTGATATAATGAAAAGAGGATTGAAAGGCACTTATTTGCCGAGTTTTGTTTATGGTGGGATTGACGGAGCAGTTACAACTTTTGCTGTTGTCGCAGGCGTTGTCGGGGCATCATTGAGTTCAGCGATAGTTTTGATTTTGGGTTTTGCAAATCTCTTTGCCGACGGCTTTTCCATGGCTGTTTCTAATTATCTTTCAACAAAATCAGAGAATGAAATTAATTCGTCGCATGCGCATAAACATGAACACAAAAAAAATCCGAGAAAGACAGCCTTAGTTACTTTTATTTCTTTCCTGATTGTTGGTTTTATACCTCTTTTGTCTTTTGTGATTGCGCCATTGTCCCCTTTTCTTGAGGGAAAAAAAATTGTTTTGTCGTTTGTTCTGACAGGAATTGCATTCTTAGTTGTCGGCGGAATCAAGGGAAAGATTACTGGAAAGCATCCTATCAAGGCTTCTTTGGAAACTTTCGCTATTGGAGGAGTTGCCGCATTTCTCGCTTTTGCCGTCGGGTATTTGTTAAGAGGATTTGTGGGGTGATTGGTTTTTGATAATTTGGAAAATTTGATTAGTGATAAAATTAATTTTTCTTCCTAAAATAACTTTGAATCCAATAACCTATAAAACCAAATATCAACCCGCTTACAAATGAGCCAATAATTACAATTCCTGCAAAGTCTTCATTAGGATAAATTTTAGTCATTATGACAATCCAAACAAGAGCAACCATCACACCAAAAATAAAACCGATAGATACTCCTTTTTGATTCTTCCCAAAAATCTTCTCTCTAAACATTAGATAATAAAACACTCTCTTCATTAACCAATAAATAATAATCAAAACTCCTGCCCAAAAGAAACCTGCAATCTCAACGTCGCTGTCAAATATCCCTGCAATGATTAAGAAAAGTGAAAATGCGATTAGAGAACCTAAATAAATTACTTGAAGTGATTTATAATACCATTTTTTTTGAAACGTTTCTTTCTTCATTTTAATAATGGGCGAGTCCGTCTTTAAATAATTTTGTTTAACAACTTAATGTGATAAATCTATAGAATTAAGTCCCAAGAAATTTCAGCAGTTCAAAAACTAAGAATGCTGGCCAGACTATTGCTTTTATAATTCCCAAAACGCCGACCCAAAAGCCTGAAGCAGTTGATATGTAATAGGCTGCAGCGCCGACAAAGCCGAGCCCGTAAACTGCGCCGCTTGTTCCGCATCCATTCCCGCAAATAATTAATTTCTCTTTTCCTTTTTTCATAGCTTTTGGAGTGATTTGGCATTTAAATTGTTTTTGTTAGATAAATTTAAATAAATGCTATAAGTCCCGATAGTAAAAGAAGTGATTAAGAAGGTCAGCGAGTTTATATGAAATCAATGTTTGTTGATTTACAAAAAGAGGAAGAAAATTATTTAGTTTGCGAGGTTTGCGGCTGGCAACTGGAAGCCAGAAGTGCAAGCTGTCCTGCGACAGATGCGGGTATTTTAGGTCGTGCGGCGATTTGTTCTAGGCCAGAAAATTGTCTTGCTAAATTTAAAAGTTTACCTTCCCACACTCCTCCTTTATACAATGTCTCTGTAAATATTCCATCCATTATTAAATAACTAAGGACTGGAGTTCCTTTATAGATTACTAAGTGTCTTGTGTATCCATCTTCAACTGTATGAACAAAATAGAAACTCATTTCTTGCTCAGTAAGTTCTGGTCCATCACGGGTCAAAAAGAAATTGGTTGAAACAGTCCCTATATAATCAGGATTAGTTAAATTTCTATCGCCTCCCATTTTACAAAGAAAATTGCAACCTATAAAAATGCTTTGTTAGTTCTAATTTTAAGCTATAATTGTCTCATTTCAGAATGGCCCTGGGCAGAATCGAACTGCCGCATGCTCGGTGTAAACGAGCCAGTCTAACCACTAGCTTACAGGGCCGATTATAAGATGCTGTTAGGTTGTTTTTTAAACTTGCCGTTTCATAAATTTTAAATAACCTCCGTATCTCCCTTTGAAGAGCGCTGGTAGTACAGTGGTTAGTATCCCTCGTTGCCACTTGGTAAATTGAGCAAACACGAGGTGACCCGGGTTCGAATCCCGGCCTGCGCATTATCTAATCCTGCGAGTATCCTCTTTTGAACTTTAGCACATAAAACCTTATAACTGGGAGAATTCGTTTAATTCAATGCGTAGAATTTCGGTTGGAGATTTAATGACTAGGAATTTTGCTTCTGTTTTGCCTGAAGACAATTTGCATAAGTGTGCTAAAATTATGGCGAAGCAAAGAATTAACAGCATTCTCGTTACGAAGGAAGAAAGGCTTTTGGGGATTTTAACCTCAAGAGATATTTTGTGGGTGGTTTCGAAAAAGCCGGACATTGACATGAGGAAAATAAGAAGCATAGATGTTGCCAAAAAGAAGCTTGCAGTAATAAAACCGTCCGCAGATATTTCTGAAGCTCTGGAAAAAATGCGTCAGTCCAATTATAGGAGACTTCCAGTTTTGTCCAAAAACAGAGTTCTCGGCGTTGTGACTATGAAAGATATTTTAGCTGTGGAGCCGGGGCTTTACGGAGAAGTCAGGCATTTAATAGATGGGATTAAAGAAGAAAGCAGAAAACTGGGAAATGTGGAAGAAGACTGGCCGTTTGAGGGAATTTGCGAGAATTGCGGTTCATTCTCTGAATTACTTAAAGTTGAAGGAAATTTACTTTGCATGGATTGCAGGGAAGAGATGTACTGAGACTTTGACTAAATCAATTATTTTTAACTATCATTCTTTTAAGGCTACTTTCTGACCGACCTTCTTCAGCATAGGCATACATAACATTTACTTCATTATCATATCTTACCTTCGTGTTAATACTTCCTATTATTCCGACGCAGGATTTTCAAAAATTTAGTTATCCTAAATAAAAAATGCGCTCAGACTAAATTAAATTTGGTGATTAGCTGTTTTTAGCACTAACTCTATTTTCAAATAATTGATAGTCTATCCGTTAAAAATTTACAATCGGCAAAATAACGTCGACAAATAATAGGTTTGTTTGTATACGATTGGAAATAATTTCAAGAAGTTTGTATTTTAATTGTTTAACACTTTTTTAATCATTTTGTCTTCGGTAAATAAAGAAAAATTGGTGCGTTAATTGGTTAATCGCCTTAAATTTTATTATCTCAACTGGAACTTCATGGAATCTATTTCGTCCTTGAATATTTCAGCTTTTTCGCGGCCGACAATCGATGTGTGGAATGAAATGCCTGAGTAAATTGCTTTTCCAAGTGTTCCTGCGTTTTGAATTATCGAGGCTATTTCGCTGTCATGTAGAGAAGTTTTGGAAAGAAGCCTCCATCCTTTTATCGGAACATTGTTAATCGGAGATTCCGGAGAGAGACTTGTGATTATTTCTTCCTTGTCAAAAAGCTCATCGTATGATAAATCGGAGAGCATTGCGAGGGAGCGCTTCATATCGGTTTGCGTATAGTCCTTTACTACGAGATTTGTCTCCCGCTCTACTCCAGAAATTAATTCCTTTAGCCGCGGTTTTAGAAGAGTTCCGTCTTTCCCCAACTCAATTATTGACTTTTCAACTTCTTCGGCTAATTTCTCCATTATTTTTCCCCTTTGGATGGCCTGAATAGCCTGTGGCAAACTCGGCTGGTTTCTGAATTCTAAAGCCGTGAGTTTTTCTATCGCCGTGTCGAAGAGTTCCCTTTGGCGTTCTATAATTTGCATGTATTCGTTTGATTTTAAAAGGATTTCACTGGAATCTTCTATAGGATATCTTATATTTTTATAGTAAAGTGTTATTTCTTTTCTTCTTTCGGAAATTGCTATTACTAATGTGTTCGCCTGCTTGGCTGTTCTTTCCGCGGCTTTATGCCTTGTTCCGGTTTCGTTTGTCTTAATGCTGTTGCTAGGGCTTAAGAGGACGTTTGCCGAGACGATTCTTTTCATGTCTTTTGAGAGAATTATCGCGCCGTCCATTTTTGAAAGCTCAATCAGTTTTTGCGAAGAGAATTTCGAGTTCAGCCTGAAACCACCGTCGAGCAATGGCTGAACGTAAGAATTTGAGACGACAATTATTGCGCCCTTTCCTGCGTTCAGGATTCCATTTATTCCCGCGCGAATATGAGTTCCCGGCGCTATTAAACGCAGAACGGAAAATAATTCTTCGTACGACGACTTCACTTCTTCTTGTTTGAAAATTGGCTGCTGAACCTCTTTTGGCGTTGGCATAGCAGGATAATTCTTATCTTTTATTTAAAGATTTATCTTCGGAAGGAGATAATTGAATTAATTTTGACTTGGTAAAAATAAGCGATCATTCAAAGACCCCTTTAGGAAGTTTATATCCCGTTTCTTCACTTAGAATTATAGAAACATCTGAGATTTTAATAAAGTCAGAAAAGATTTCTCTAAAACTGTTAATAAATCCTCTCAATTCCTCAGAATTTCTAACAATGATTCCAATATCACAATCCCATGCTCCGCCAAAATATTTGTAATAAATAATTACATTGTGATTCTCATTCAAGTAAGAAATTAATTTCGTTAAATTTTCCTCATCAAATTTTATTATTTTTAGCTGTAAGCCGTATAACTCAAACCAGAGTTTTTTCCAATCTAAAGAAATAGTGTATCCGACTATTAAACCTCCATGTTTTAAATTTTCGATTCTTTTATTTACTGCATTTGCTGTCAAACCAACCCTTTCTGCAATTTCGACGAAACTATTCCATGCATTATCATTTAACATAGAAAGGATTTTCATATCTATGCCGTCGGTCTTAACCGCTCCTGATTTTTTATCGTTTTGTTTTCTAGATTTTAAACCCAACATTTTTTCAGGATAATAATCAACTTGGTCTACACTTAGAATTGTGTAATCTCCGATAAATTTATGGAATTTGCTAAGAAAATTGTTCATTAAAATATCAAACTCTTCCTTTTTTCTTATCAACACATCAAAAACTAAACTCCATTTGCCCGCATTAGTGCTAACCCAACTAACATATTTACTTTCTTTCAAATATTCTAAAATCTTTTTTTCGTTATAGTCATTCAAATTAATCAGCTCAAGAAAAACTCCGTAACGCAACAGCCCAAGTTTCTTTTCATCAATAATAGTATTAAATCTATTAATCAATCCTTCTTTAATCATTTTCTTTATTCTATAATCTACGTTTTCCCTGCTCAGTCTAACTTTCTTTCCAATTTTATTTAAGGATTCCCTTGCATTTTTTAACAGAATTTCCAATATTTTCTTGTCGTGTGAATCTAACTTTATCATTTTACATTTACGCATAAATAGTATATAAATATTTAGTTTTTGTAAAGATTTGATAGGGGATATTTTATATATAATAAAAAAAATACGAATTATTATGATAAATAAAAATATAAAACAAAGAATACAAGGGCTAATGGACTACCTTGTAGTGTATAGCACATTAATTGTACCTATTGGGCTATGCACGGCTCAGGCAATAGTGGGCAACAAAGATGTTCGTGAAAGAGTCGCTTATACTACTTATGAACCTGGTCCAACTATCGGAGATAATATAAAATACGTATGGGGGGTAAATCATAGTATTTCAGGTTTTGATAGAAACAACGATGGATTAATTGATGAAATAAAAGTACAAGCTTTAGCTATATGTGGAAAGTTTATGCCCGCAATCAATTCCAGAACATATAACTCTCAAGATAAAGAATTTTCAGAACTAAAAGAAATTTTAAGGGAGGAAAACTAAAATGCCATTTTGCGGATTTAATCAGGAGATGTTAGAAGGAATAAACAAATTCCATAAAGGTTTAGTGGAGCATGGAATTATAGAGCGCTCAGAAAAGAAGAATCGGACGCACGAACAAACAATTAAAATAGAATTAGAAGACATGAAAGACTTTCTGAATGAGACTCACAACATAAAGGATTCTGAGCTAAGAGAACTAACAGAAGCTCTCGCAAAGTACGCTTCTGCTTACTACAAGTTCGTTAAGAAAAACGGAGTTGAAAACTACAGAAAAATTATTCAGTTCCTAAACAATTTCTACTTTAATATGGACGACAAATATTATTCTGAACTAGAAGGCAAACCACAAGCAATGAAAAAATTAGCATTATACCTAAATAAATTATCGGAGGAAAACTAAAATGCCTCTGTGTGGATTCAGTCAAAAAATGCTTGAAGGTCTCGCTTCTTTCCAAGAAGGACTAGTGGAACATGGGCTATTTGAGCGTTCAAGAGAGACTGGTCAAACAGTAGAAGAAAGATTACAAGAGGAATTATCTGATATGGGTAGATTTTCTGTAGAGACACATAGAATAGAAGATCCGGAATTAAGAGCAATAACTGAAAGCTTATCAAAGTACGCCCAAGCGTTCTACAGATTGGCAAGAAGAAAAGGACTTGATAATTATAAAGAAACAGCGAGAGCAGTAACTGATTTTTTTGTCGAAATGGACAGAATTTATTATGGAGAAAGACAAGGTGAAGGATTACAAGGACAGCCGAACGATATGAGGCAATTAACAGAATACTTAAATGAAGTTAAAGTTTAATTCTATAAAAAAGAGATTTACAAACTAATCAATTCAACTGCAGAGTCGTTGACTTGGCCGCTGAAGTTTGTTGCTGCGAGGTAAGGGATTCCGTTTTCTTCGCAAAGCGATATTAAGGACGATGTTGCCGAGCCTTCGAGAACTATTGCCCCTATTTTGTTTCTTGATGACTTGACGCTTTTTGCTATTTCCCTCGCACCTACTCTTTTTATCACGTCAAATTCCTGGTCAAGCAAAAGCGCACCTTTGGTTCCGCTTAATTTTTGCTCATAGACTTTCCTTAACTTTTCCCTGACGTCGCCGCTATATTTTATTGCTGTTGTTTCTTTGTTATTATTTTGTCCGTTTTGGAAACTTATTCCGTTGAATCTTTTATATTCCGATACTGAAATTCTTTTTCTCAGACTTTGCAGAATTTCTTTTCCTGCCAGCTCTTCCACTTCCTTTCCCTCAGGTGCTACAGCGACGTATTTTACTTTTGCGTTTTCTATGACATTGTTTGCGATTAATTTTCCGCCCCTGTCACCGTCGACAAATAAAGTTATTTCTTTTTCCTCGCTTAGTTTTATTAAACTTGTCGGGAATTTCGCGCCGTCCATCCCGACTACGTTGTTTACCCTGTTTCTAAGCAAGTTCACGACGTCGGCACGTCCTTCAACGACAATTATTTCATTTCCTGAAAGGTCGCCTGAAGGCAATCTGTCCTCGCCCCATTCCTGTATTTTTTCCGCCCTTGATTCTTCTTTCAATGATTCTGACATTTCCCTAAAACTGCCCGAACTGTCCATTTTGTCCATTAATTTTTTTGCCCTGTCCAAAATATAATCTCTTTTACTTCCCCTCACATCTTCGATTTTTGAGATTTCTATTTTTGCTTCCGTCGGCCCGATTCTGTCTATTGTCTCGAGAGCCGCAGCGATTAAAGTTGTTGCTGACTTGTCGAGTGCCGTAGGGATTTGAATTTCTCCGATGCTTTTTCCGTCGACTGTTTCCAATTCCACTTCGATTCTTCCGATTTTTCCTTCTTTTTGAAGTTCGCGCATTTCCATGTCACTTCCCAAGAGTCCTTCAGTCTGACCGAAAATCGCACCTATAACGTCGGGCTTTTCCAGAGGCCCAACTGCATGAAACGATGCGTAAATCATGTATTTTATTGATACCGGACTTATTTTTGCCATATTTCTCCAATTACTCAAGAATTCAACTGACTTTACGTCTTGCGCAATGCGCGGTGAATGTGAACGTGAAAGTGATTATTCTTTCCAGTAATTAATGGTAAGATTGGTTTAGGGTATTTAAGGTTTTTGGGTGTTATAGGGGTTTGGTTTACCAATTATATGCCAGAATAATTTATCTAATTCTTCTACAACTTTAGGATATATGGACATAAATTCGTCATACATTTCTCTTGCTTTCTTTATTTTCATAGGTTTTTCCCCAGCAGGATATATTAAATCCCCATCAAAGCCAAACATCATTGAATGAGCAAACCTGTTTCTGAGTTCATCTATTCTATGTAAATCTTTTTTAAAATTATCATAATGCTTCCACCCTATTTCATTAAGAATTTTCTTTAGTATACTAATTTTCATTCCAAAAGAAAAATAAGGATCTGAAAGAATCATTGAAGAGAATTTAGTATGTTTATCTGATAGCACAAAATAATTGGTAATTATTGCTCCTATGTGGGCGTCAACGTTTACAGCTTCTGTTATGACTAATCCTCTTAAAACTGATATATTAATTTTTGTATTTCCTACTTTTTTCATTAGTTCTTCATTGTCCATTATTTTCTGAGCTACTCGGAATTTAATAACCTTACCCAAGAATAACCTTAAATAATATCCTCACTAAATCAGGAAATGGAAAAGAAAATGGAGTGGGCGTTCATCGTGTCGGTTTTTGTTCTTGTGTCTTTGGCTGTGTTTTATGTTGTGATGTCACTGGTTATTTCGGGAGATGACGTCGGCGTATTTTTCAGTCCTGTGGCGGAAGATTACGGACAGAAAGAAATTCTTGCTTCACCTCCAGAGAGTCGAACGAATAGTGTTGCCCTCTCGGCGATTTTGGTAGCGGTTTTTTCTTTTGTTTTCATAGTTGTTCTACTTATGTTTTTGAGAAGAAACAGAAAGAGCGCAAAAGAAAATTATGAGTTATGATTTTGGTTGATTATTACATATAAGTTTTTATACATTACTTTTTAGAAGAAACTATGATAGTTTCTGCAGACAGAATTGTTTGGCAACCTTTTGGAATTTATCAGGAGAGGCACGATTTCGGAGTTTATTTTGATAGGAGATTTATTAAAGAAATGATGAAAGCCAGACCTGATTCTAAAATTCTGAAAAATATGAATGATAGAGGGACTGAATTGTTGAGAAGAATAGGACATACGTGGAGCAATCCTTACCAATTTTATCAAGATTCTGCTTTAGTTACACAATTTGATTTGGGAGAAAATGGAACATGGTTGGCTGTTTCAGAAACTTACGGCAGGTCTCCGTTGGAAGCTTATCCAGAACCTAAATTAATTCCTTATTACTCACATAATGTTGATACTTCAAGGCAGATGGAATCGTTTTTAGCTTTGGTTAACATGTGGACAGAATATTCTGAAATTTTGACAGGAAAGGATAAATAATTTTGGCGATTAGTGGTTTAACGCACCATTTTTTTGGTAATTGCCGAAGATAAATTATACAAAAATATGTCTTGCAAATGTAAATGCGAGCTTTTAATATTT
>Ga0209541_10012105_pt1 | contig 13386 bp, 17 predicted proteins | sample RifCSPlowO2_01_FD_184027 | JGI IMG/M metagenome (GOLD analysis project Ga0209541, IMG submission 184027) | Groundwater microbial communities from Rifle, Colorado - Rifle CSP2_plank lowO2_0.1 (SPAdes) (version 2) | ecosystem: Environmental > Aquatic > Deep subsurface > Groundwater | place...
TGTCACGATTTTTCCAACTCGTCAAAAAATACTAAAGAAAATGGAGCCTCTTCGATAACTGTCGCCAGTCTCTCGGTAAAAATCGTGACAGATGCAGGAAGCGAAAATTCGCTCATATCAAAACGGATCATGGCATTTTTTCGACCAAAATAACTCTCTGCGAGAATCTTTGCTGTATATGTTTTCCCGACGCCAGTCGGTCCCAAAAACAAAAAGCTCCCAGCCGGCTTGCTATGGTCAGCAATACCAGTACGTAGCCGACGGAGCGCCTTTGAGACATCTTTGACTGCTTCGTCCTGTCCAACAATCTTTTTTCTCATCGATTCCTCAAGCTCTAGTAGAACTTTTTTTTCATCTGCGCCTATCGCTCCCACAGGAATATTGGTTTTGTCAGACACAATTTGTCTTACATCAGCTACTGTGATGGTTTTGCGAAATGACTGAAGTTCTTCTAAAATTAAAAGAGACCTCTCCGGTTCAGATTGATTTGCTATCAAGCGGTCTGCCAGTCTGACAATCTCCAAGAGCGCTTCTGGTTCGATAGAAATCTTGAGACGACTAGCGTTGTTTTTTAATATTGCCAAGATTTCTTCGGCATTTGGTTGCATCAGATCCACCTTTTCAAATTTAGAAAGAAATTCTGGATATTTTTTTAAGACTTGGTCGTAATTTAACAAATCCGTTGTGGTGATAATCCCTAAACGAGGCGTTTGTAAATATGGGATTAAACGCTCATACAGAGTTTCGTAGGCGTGAATATTTTTAATAACTAAAATTATATTACCTGCTTTGGCTGCTTCGTATAAACATTTATCAAAATCTGGCAGAGTTATCCCCTCGGTAAATAGCTCCACCACGCGATGATAACGAATACCGGGAAAGGATAGTCCGGATTGCCCGAGACGCCCCAGATAAGATACCAATGTGGATTTTCCTGTGCCCGTATCTCCCACTAAAAGCACATTGTGATTATTATTTTTAGAAAGCCCGCGCTCAATCATGCGAAATGCTTTTTCTTTGCCATAAATTTCCTCCCCAGCCGGACTTATGATATCGCGACTGTGCAAATTCAGCGTATATGTATCCCCATACGAAAGCGTCGCGCCAAAACTTCCCAAATTCTGTAAAGACTCGCTAGTAATTTTTATCGGCAAAAATAAAAAAAGTGGAAAAGTTAAAATTACGAAAATAGTAAATACCAAACCTAATGCAATAAGAAAAATGCGCGCGACAAATCCTAATACTCTGGAAATAATAAAAAAAGCAACCTTTTCTATAAAAACATATTGTTGCCCGGTGATTTTGTCCATTTTCCACGGCGAGAACAAGGTCTTTATTAAAATAGGGATAGAAAATACATTAAAAGCATAGACTACAAGATTTTTCCATGATTGTATTCCAGGGTGCATCCTTTTATTCTAACACAAATGGACAAAAGAAATATAATCTGTTATACTAAAAGGGTTGAATTTACAAATTATTTTTACCTAGTTTAGGAGAATATCCCATATATTATGAAGTGTTTAAAGAGGAATTTAAAAATCTTTGTCAAAAACTTTTTCAGAGCGGAATAAAAGACCGTAAATATAGTGGCGTATTCTTGTAAGCTAACACAAAGCTTATGAGTACATTAATGATAATGATAATAAGCGCGGGAGCGCTTCTTTTGGGTATTGGTGTAGGATATTATCTGCGCTTGATCATCGCGCTAGGAAAAAGACGGTCAATTGAAATTGACATCAAACAAATGATGGTAGGCGCAAAAGAGGAAGCGCAGAAAATCACAGATGAAGCAAAAAAGTTGTCGGAATCCAAACTAAGAGAATTAAAAGAGGAAGAAAAAAAGAAAGAAACTGAGTGGAAAGAGAAGGAATCAAGACTTGTTAAAAAAGACGAGTTTTTGGATACTCGCCAAATTGAGATAGATAAAGAAATTGAAAATATTAAAATAAAAGCAGAAGAGATAAAAAAGATTCAGGAAAAAGTAGTAAAAATAGAAGAGGAAAAAAGAGTAGAGCTAGAAAGAGTGGCAAAACTAACAGAGACAGAAGCGAAAGAAGAATTAATGCGCGACATAGAAAAGAAATACGAAGAAGATATTTTAACCAGAATTCAAAAACTTGAAAACCATAATGAAGAGAGGTTAGACCGGAGAGCAAAAGATATATTAGCTACCTCTATCCAGCGTCTGGCGTCGAGCACAGCGTCTGAATTAATGACGACTGTAGTGTCCATCCCAAACAATGAAATTAAAGGGAAAATAATAGGAAAAGAAGGCAGAAATATCAGAGCTTTTGAGCGAGCCTCTGGTGTTGAGCTCATTGTGGATGACACTCCTGGATCAATAATAATTTCTTCTTTCGACCCTATTAGGAGGCAAGTGGCTCGGCTCGCATTGGAGAATTTGATTGTGGACGGACGCATCCAGCCAGCTAAAATTGAAGAGCTAGTGGAAAAAGCTAAAGAAGAAATAAATAAAATAATCAAAGAAAAAGGCGAGCAGGCAGTCTATGAATGCGGAATATTTAATTTTGACCCACGCATCATAGCTATAATTGGCAGACTTTATTTCAGGACTAGCTATGGACAAAATGTGCTCCAACATTCCATTGAAATGGCGCATATTGCCGGCATGTTAGCTGAAGAGCTTGGCGCTGATGTTGCCATAGCTAAAGCTGGAGCATTAGTCCACGACATCGGCAAGGCTCTCGACCATGAAGTGCAAGGCACACATATTGAAATAGGTATGAGAATCTTGCAAAAGTTCGGCGCTGATGAACGCATCATCACAGCTATGAAAAGTCATCATGAAGACTATCCTTATGAAACGATTGAGTCTATCATTGTTCAGACGGCTGATGGGATTTCCGGTGGTCGGCCTGGCGCGCGTCGCGACTCAGTAGAAAATTATCTTAAAAGACTCAAGGAATTAGAATCACTGGTAAACGCTTTCCCAGCCGTTGAAAAATCATACGCCCTGCAGGCTGGGCGTGAAATTCGTATATTTGTCACTCCAGAGAAAATCTCCGACACAGAAGCAAAGCTCATGGCTCGCGATATAGCTATGAAAATAGAGCAGGAACTTAAATATCCGGGAGAAATAAAGGTAACAATGATTAGGGAAACTAGAATTATCGAATACGCTCGGTAAAATTAACCAACAAAATAAAGACTTGCCTTAAAAAACCCTTGGTATATAATGCAGGAAGACTACAAGAGTAGTGATTATATAAGTAACAGGCCCCGCCTTCGCATAGAGCTTCGGCGTGGCAAGGTCGAAGAATTACAAAAATAACTTTAAAAAATATGAATAAACAAGCATTAGCTGAATGGTTACATGGAAAGCTTGGTGGTACAAAGGTACAAGCAGAAGAAATCGTTGACGGTTTGTTTGACGCTATAATACAAACCTTAAAAAAAGGCGGTGAAGTTTCAATCGCCGGCTTCGGAATCTTTTCCGTAAAACAAAGAGCGGCGCGAATGGCTCGCAATCCAAAAACTGGAGAACAAGTCAATGTGGCTGCAAAGAAAGTTCCAAAATTCCGACCTGCAAAAGGTTTGAAGGACACGATTGCGTAATTCTTTTCGCGCGAAAAGAATATCAAATCAAAAAACACCTTTATTGGGTGTTTTTTGATTGAATTCATATTTTTATAAATTAGCTGAATATGAGAGAGATTTTATAAAATCTCTCATAAAATTCCAGTCAGGGTTGTTATTTTTAGATGGAAGCTTAATGATTCTTTGTTTTAACCTAGATTGACTGGCTTTTCTACCATAATTATATCTATATTGTTCTTTATTTAAAATAGTGGTCAAAAATAGACCAGTATATTTATCCATTTCAAATTTTGGTATAAGTTTTTCAACATGGTCACTAGCCGAAAAATCAAATGGCTGATAAGAACAATACCCAATAACAGCACTATCAATTACTAATACATTTCCTTGTTCTGTATAATAATCGTAAAATCCCTCTATCCCATTATTTGTTGCTTGGGTAGTAACAAAAGGGTATTTCCTATTTCCATATTCTTTAAGTTCTAATAGGGGCGTTGTTTTACTGCCAGTTATTTCAAATAAATCTTCTAAGTTAAAATAGTCCCAATCTTTCATATTTAAATCAATTTTTCTATTGATTAACGGCTTAGAATTTGGTTTTAATTTTTCGATATCTATATTTTGCCACTCTTTTGGTATTTTTTCTGGTATTAGAATATTTTTTAATGTTTTATTGGCCTGTCTACCGTAGTTATATCTATATTTATTTTTTCTAATACAAAAAACATAAAAAAGCATCTCTATTTCAGAAAACTTCTTTTTTGGAATAAGAACATAAATATCTCTTCCACTATAATACTCTTCTTTCTGAAAGAAAGTCGCTAAAACAGATCCGCCTCCTGCTACTGAAATAGTAAAAGCTGGGTTGGGTTCTATCTCATCGATTATCTCAACATAAGCAGAAATACCATTATTTTTTTCTGTCCTCGATACGAAGTTAACAGAATCTTTATTTTTTTTCTCAGATTCTTCAATATTAACCAATTCAAGATTTACTCCGTAAACCACATCAAACAAATCACTAATCTTTACTAATTTCATTTAAATAAATTCCTTTAAATAATACAAAATCTTTAATCGACCTTTCAAAATCATCTTTTGATAAATTGGAATAATCTGTTTCCATATAAGCCTCAGCACACCATTCATCGTCAGCAAAAACAACTTTAGTAACACTAAATCCTGCCTTTTCTTCTTTATTCATATAAGAAGTTATCCAATTTTCTTTTATTTCTTTTTCAAATTTACGATATAAATCAACTCTTCCTTTTGTTTTTCTTTTTACAAAACCATCATTTTTATAGTAACCAAAATAAACTTTTTTATTTTTAGGATGCGGTCTTTTTGCTGTAAATACCATAATACAAGAAACTACATTAACTTTGGAATTAAAAAATAATTCATCGGGCATAGAAAAAACTGCTTCAAGAGTATGCTGTTCTAATACTTTCTTTTTATATTCATAAACTTTACCGGTTTGAGCTAATGCAGATTGCATAGGAATAATAGCAACACATTTACCTCCTTGTTCTAGACAATCTAAGTTATTTAATATAAATTTATATTCATCTACATCATTTTTTTTATCTGATTTGTATGGTGGATTAAGAAGTCCAACTGTGGGTTTAAACTTTTTAATTTCTTTAACAATATCTTCATCAAAACAACTACCATTCAGAATGTTACTTTTACCATCTTGGTGAATAAACATATTTGAGCAAGCAAGTGCAAATATGTGAGCCTGATATTCAACACCAACTAACTGATTCTTCTTTATATTTTTAATTTTATCTTGATCTCCTTTTGCGTCTTTTACCATAAGATTCATGGCACTTACCAAGAACCCTCCTGTCCCAGTACAATTATCATAAACAGTACTATCTTTATTAACCTCTGCTATTTCCGACATAAATTCTGTGATGTGTGGAGGTGTTAAGACTATTCCTAATCCTTTATCACTATTAGCGTACCTTAAAAATTCAATGTAAAGTTGTCCAAGAACATCAAAATATTCGTGAGTTTTTATAAAGTCTTTAATATTTTCGTTTATATCAGAAATAATATTCCGCAAAACATTATCTTTTTTTGATAAAGAAGTATCAGTTTTTATAAACGCAAAACGACTAGTTAAAATTAAAAGTTTATCATCTCCAATATTTCCATTTTGGAATTCATTTTTAACTGTTGTAACTAAATATTCTGCTAATTGTTTAGGTTCGGAATAATCTTTATAGGATTTAGAAAAAGCCTTGTTTTCAAGTGCAATTAAAATACAACTTATAAGTAAACCTCTATCACTCTCAACTATTTTTTGTCCGTGTAATTTATCATTTAGATCTTTAGAAAAAGTTAAAAGTTTTTCATAATCCTGTCTAAATTTTTCCGGACTTTTAATATAACCATTAAGATAATCATCTGCTGACAGTAATTTATCACTAAATATTTCTGTTGCTTTTTTGTCTCCTTTTACTTGTAAAAAATGAGAAACTTTTTTATTTGTATGTGTTTCTCCGCTGACGGCAATAGATAAAACATCAAATTCTTTTGATAAATAAGAACTATAAAGTAAAACACCATCAACTGAAAAATCTCTGTATTTATCTCTATTCGAGCTTTCATGCTTAATTATATCTGCCTTACATTCAACAACAATTAAAAAATCTGGGTTATTTTTATATTGAATAATAAATTCAGGAAAACCTACACCTAAACCATTTTTGGAAGCAGTTGCCAGTAATTTTTTAATTTTAGGATTATCCGATGATTGTTCCTCAATAATAATGTTATCAAGAAATGCCTCGAAGTGTTTCCTAACAATTGATTCAGTCTTTCTTTCATTTTTACTCATAGATATATTCTATCATTTTTAATTTTTAAGAGATATCTAATTTAAGTATTTCATATTTATTAATTTTTACTTAGGAAAAGCAGAATAAAACCCACAATCAATGGGTAAACAATATAAACCATCCACCACTTAATCCAAAAATTTCCTGGTCTGGTTTTACCACTTTTCTCAAAAATATTACTTTCGGCGTGCATATTTTCTCCTACATTAATAATACCCTTATCTTGATCAATAAAATTGTTCCCAATAATTTTGGTATTTTTACCTGCATTATATATAGCACCTTTCCCATTTCCACTAAATTTATTTCCATTTACATAATTTGCCATAATATATCTATAATAATTTCTAATACTTCCTAATCACCGCCTTTAGAATTGCATTAATATTTAAAGAATGCTCCGGATATATTGGCTTATAATTTTTATTCGCTGGCTCAAGCCAGACTTTATTTCCAACTTTACGAAAATATTTCATAGTAAATTCTCCGTCCACCTCCGCAATAACTATTTCTCCGTCTTTTGCTTGATTGGCTCGTTCAACCAACACCATATCCCCTTTTTCTATGTGCGCGTCGATCATTGAATCTCCATCAACTTCTAGCATATAAGTCGTGGCTTTCTTTTCAATAAGCAGGTCATCTAGGTTGACCATATCTGGCAACTCTTCTTCGACAGTAGCAGGCAGTCCTGCAGTCACGAATCCAAGCATGGGTATGTCGCCAAATGATTTCGTTGGTATGAGTCTCCCTAAATGATCCTTCGTCACTAAACCAGCCTCAATCAATTTTCCCACCACCTTAAATACAGCATTCTTGGATTTGAAATTAAAAAGTTTCATCATTTCGGAATATGTGGGCATTCTCTTATTTTGAGAACGGAAAGATTCTATTTTAGTTTGATATTCGTTACGCATATTGTCCTGCCGGAGCTAGGCAAAAGTGGAGATGTTTTTATGAAAGAATAAATAAATCATTCGTTGCGCAAAATTTTGCCTAGTGTGATAACGAACTTTTCTTAAAAGCAATTTATGGTCTCTCGCTTCCCTTTTATATTCTTGCCCTTGAAATATTTTCAAATCAATTTTCTCATTGATTTTTTGTATTTCCTTTTCTAACATTTTTAAATATTGTGTTTGTGACATGGCTTTTAAAAGCTGATAGCTATTAGCTAACTAGCTGATTAGCTTGTAATGCAATAAGTATAAGTGAACGCTCGTTCACTGTCAACAACAAACTGTGGATAACTAATTATTAACTTTCGGTCGATACTGTATCGCTTCTAGAATATGATTCGCTTGCACTTCTTCGGAGTTTTCTAGGTCGGCAATAGTGCGAGCTATTTTTATGACTCGATGATAGGCGCGAGCAGAAAGGGCTAAGCGTAGAGCGCTATCATCAAGCAGGTCCCTTACTTCGGAGGTGAGCTTGACCATATTTCCCAAATCTTTTACATTCATTTCGCTGTTGGTGTTGATCGTTCTGCCAAATTTTTTAAATCTATTTTTTTGAATAATGCGAGCGCGCGAAACTCTCTCTTTTATTTTAGAACTTTTCTCGCCTGTTCCCTCTCCGCCCAATTTCTTATAATCAACATTGCCGACTGAAATCCATAAATCAATGCGGTCTATTATAGGTCCGGATAATTTTCTTTTATATCTATCCAAATCGGAAGGTTTGCAAATACAGGCTTTTTGTTTATTTCCAGTATTACCGCACGGACAAGGGTTCATCGCCGCCACTAATATAAAATTCGATGGAAAGATGGCTGAACCCTTAGCCCGAGAAATTGAAACTATATTGTCTTCGAGCGGTTGTCGCAACGACTCTATCACTCTTTTTTCAAATTCAGGAAATTCGTCTAGAAACAAAACTCCTCGATGCGCAAGCGTCACTTCGCCGGGTTTAGGATATGTTCCCCCACCGATAAGCGAGACATAAGAAGCAGTATGATGCGGAGCGCGAAATGGAGGAAAGCAAACGAGCTCGTCTCGTGTAGCTCCTGCCACAGAATGAATGCCTGTTATTTCCAAGACTTCTTCTGTGTCTAAATCCGGCAATAATCCCGAAAATACCCGAGCAAGCATAGTTTTGCCTGTGCCCGGAGGGCCATACATAGCGATATTATGACTGCCGGCGGCGGCAATCTCTAACCCGCGTTTTGCGCCTTCTTGACCGCGAATATCTGCAAAGTCCCCTCCTTTTATTTCTCTAATGTCTTTTGTATAAATTATTTTAGTTTTGGGTTGAACAGAGATTTTCCTTTGCTTTTTTTTCAAGTCTTTACTTTCATTAATATGTTCTATAACTTCTTTTAAACTGCTCGCGCCAAAAACTGCTATGCCATCTATCAATGCCGCCTCCATTGCATTTTCTTTTGGTAAATATATTTCTTCATACCCACGCCTTTTGGCTTCTTCCGTAAGCGGTAAGGCGCCTCGTATGCTACGGAGTGTGCCATCGAGCCCCAGCTCGCCAAGAAAAATCTTTTTTTCTGAATTAAATTTTATTTCACCAGTGGCTTTCAGATAAGCAATAGCAATTGCCAAATCAAAAAACGGCCCTTCTTTTTTCAAATCAGCCGGCGAAAGTGAAACTACTATTTTCTGATTTTTAGCTTTTGGAGATTTAAAACCAGAATTTTTTATTGCTCCATTTACCCTGTCTTTTGATTCATCTACAGCTTTGTCTGGCAAGCCCACGATACTAAAAGAATGAAGTCCGCGCGACAAATCTACTTCAATCGTTACGATAGCGCCTCGCAGCAGATTTACTTGCGCTGAATAAACTTTGGCAAAAGACATTACGATTTTAGATTAACTTTCTAAGTGTTTTTTACAAGTTCGGGCGGCTGGGTTCACCTCTAAACGTTTCATTTCAATATCCCTCTTGCATATTTCGCACTTGCCGAAAGATTCTTTGTTCAAACCTTTGAGCGCTTTCAAAATATTATTTAATCTGGGCTCCAGAGTTTTGATCATAGAACTTCTCGCCTCAAAATCCTCAAACCTGTCTGCCATATCGTTCTGGTCTGATTTCGGAAAATCCAATTCTTCGGGAGTAGCCTCCCACTCACCTGTTTCTGGATTAAGCTTGCCCATATCTCGAAGCTCTCCCAGCAATGTATCTCTCTCCTTTTCTAATTTTTCTTTAATTTTTTTCTTGTCTAACATGCCAGTATCATAACATTTTAATTTTTCATAGCAAAGTTAAATAAGCTAAGATAATTACTTAAAAATTTATACCTTTGGTTGATTTCTTTTTAGTTATCCTAAGAAGCCCGCTTTTCATTCCTTTAAATGGTTTTAAAATAGCATCTTGTAAGTCTGCATCGGAGCCGTCAATGTTTATGAAACCCTTATCAATTAAAGTTTTTAATTCAATCCATAATGCTTTTTGTCTAGTTTTAAGTTCATTATCATTAACTAATCTTTTTGCGTCTTGATCTTCATCTAATACGCCAAAAGAAGAGTAGCTAAATAAAGGATATGTTGTAAAAGCTATCTTGGCCACGCCACCTACAGTAAGAGCTTTAATAACATTACGCAGAGCAATATCTGTGTAAAGGAAATACCTGAAAGCCTGTTGTGACTCAACTAAGTCCATTATTTCTTCGAATTTCGCTGGCATCATTTCTGCTGGATGGCGAACTACGTGATCGCCAAAAATTGATGGGCGCTCGTTTATGTTCATATTAAAGGTTTCAATATTAGGATCCAAGTCTTTCATTTGTTTTAGAGCAAGACCAAAACTGCCACCAATATCCATTACTCTCAATGTTGCTTTTTTAGTACGCTCTCTTATTGCTTGTACCTCTTTTTAAAATTCCTCATTTGAACTATAATATCCCCTATCAAGTCGTCTGGAGGTTGGTTCAAAGGTTGCATTATATGCCCATGAAAAATTTGCACGCCAAATGTAATACTGAATTTGGTTGAGAACCTCTGGATTACTAAATAAATTTACTTTCTCTTCTATTGTTAGTGGTTTAATTCCTTTTTTTAATAGAGCTTCAATTACTACTCTATACTCTTCCTCTGTAGATAATTGAGAAATATTTAAAAGTGAGTGAGAAACACCTAATGTACTTGATTTACGATGAAATATATCCAAATCTTGGTCTTGGTCATCAACTAATAATATTTCATCATTTATAAGTGAGAGATATTTTTCGTTGTACTCTTCAATCTCTAACGTAAAAAAACGTGTTAGATATTCTTTTATTTTTGTTTTTTCTTCTTCAGTTAATGAAGTTATAGGTTCAACATCCATATAACATTCCACTAGCTCTTTTAGGTCTTTTCCCTCTTTTTTAATACCTTTGCCTGTACGCAGTTCCTGCCAAAATTTAGTGAAAAGTGGATTATGATTTGTTCCATTAATAGTTTCTAATTTTTTTGTTTTTGGAGTTATAGTTTGAGTCTGTTCTTTTGGCATAATTTAATTTTATCATCAAACACGAAAAAAAACATTTTTATGCTAAAATGCTAAATATGAAATACGCTATTAAAGATATCAATCTGGCGAAAGCCGGAATGACTAGAATAGAGTGGGCTAAGAGGGATATGCCCGTACTTGCTGGCATAGCTTCTAATTTTAAAAAATCTAAGCCGTTCAAAAATATCACTATCGGAGCTTGTCTTCATGTCACCGCCGAAACGGCAAACCTGCTGAAATAATGGGAAATAATGGGGACAGCCACGAAATAATGGGGACAGCCACCATTGTTTTGGAAAATAATGGGGACAGCCACCATTGTTTTGAAATAATGGGGACAGCCACCATAAATAATGGGGACAGCCACCATTGTTTTATATCTATCATTTAGAAATAATGGGAAATAATGGGAAATAATGGGGACAGCCAGAAATAATGAAATAATGGGGACAGAAATAATGAAAAAATAATGGGGACAGCCACCATTGTTTTATATCTATCATTTAATAATATTTATTTACTTTTCCTTGGACGACCTGGTGATTTCATGGTTGATTCAAGGTGATGTTTTAATATCATCTTTTCGACCCATCTTTCTCTTCCATATGGAACACTTTTTAATACTGACATACGAATTGTATTTAAATTATCTTGTTTTTCTTCAGTATTAATCCATTTTACATAATTATCTGGAAGTTGAAAAGATTTTTGATCAAGCAATTTCTTCTGTTGCGTTGTTCCATTTATACGTAGCCATGCGCTTCCCCATTGCCAGTCTTCACAAAAACGTACGAGTTTTGCGCGCACTGCATTACGTTCAACATATTTAATAACTGCTGGGATGTAATTATCTGAATCAACAAGAAAAGATTTATAGCGACCTTGATACAAGTGTCCGCTACCATTTGTGTTAGTAAGCGCATGAACTTTTCTAGTGTGTGCATTGCTTAATCGATGCATAAATAAGCTGAGATCTCCGTCATTTTTTGGATAAAGTACTAAGTGAAAATGGTTGGGCATTAGTTCATACGCAAGAATACGCATATCAAAAATTTCTTTTGTCTTAAATAAAAGTTGCTCAAAGAGTTTATAATCTTCGTTACTATTGAAAATTTGCAAGCGACCATTTGAACGATTAATTACATGATAAATCTCTCCTCCTACATCAACTCTTGCATTACGTGGCATGAGTTTATTTTATCATATATACTTTTTTAAACAATGGTGGCTGTCCCTATTATCTCTATTATCTATGGTGGCTGTCCCCTTTATTCCTCTGTCCATTTTGGTCATAAGCGTAAGTGATGACGGTAGTAGGAGATGGAGAAGGGGGGAGGGTGTAAAATAAATCTTGCCATTCCTGAAATTCTTTTTGGGTTTTGGTTTTGGTTAGCATTTTAATTAATAGTGGCTGACCCCATTATCCTTCCATTATCCTTTATTTTCAATGGTGGCTGTCCCCTTTATTCTATGGTGGCTGACCCCATTATCTCATTATCTCTCCATTATCTCCTTAGTTTTTTCTCTTCAATGTTATACATCTTTTCCCAAACAAAAATATCTTCAGGTAAATAAGACCTGAATTCTTCTGATTCAGACAAATACATGAAGTCTTTTTCATCAACTTTAATCTCATACTCTTCATTATCTTCTCTGTTTTTTCCCTTGTAGTAAATAAACCCGGGTAGAATAGTTGGGTCTATTTTCCCCTTATTCTTTGAATTAAAATAAAGCCATAACTTTTGTCCGTCTTTGATTTCACCATATTCCTTTTTTATTAAAGAGATCTCTATACGATTTCTTAAATGAACAACCCCTGTAAAACCATCAGAGTAATCATATAGACCGTGTAATCCAATCCCTATAAACAATTGTTTTTTAGAAGTATTCATTTCTTTTTTGTTAAGCCTCCAAATAATTTATGCCCCTCTTCTCTTGCAAAATTAGAAATCTCAAAATGATCAGGTTTAATTCCCTGTGGATTAAATTTTACTCCGGCATCTTTCAAATTATCTAAAGTTGAAAAGATAGCCCCATTAAATTTGCTAGGAAGACTTTTTAATAATGTTTCCTTACCCTGATTTTTTATATCAACAAATACTGATACATTCGATAATTTACCCTCGGATGTAACTTGAACACCTTTAGTAAATGTATCTGCCCCCTCTTCCACTCCTCTGCAAACCAAAGTACATCCAGGTAAACTTTCAAGTGTCTTCATTTTTTCTACTGCCCTTTCTGCATTTACCACATTGTCCACCCTATTTACCCTCGTCGCCATCCCCAATCCCGTCACACCAGGCAAAGCTGCTCCACCAATATCTAATCCTAGCGCTTTTAATTCTTGTTTTGTATTGCCTCCATTTAATATTGCTTGAGTAAGTTTGTAAGTATCATAAGCGATAAATCCAATGTCAGCCAGAGTGTCGATTATTCTCCCACTCGGATCACTCAAATTCACCGGATTATTCCTCGCATACGCATAAGCATTTTGATTCTGTGGATCACTAAGCCAAGCTTGATCAAAGTTCCAAAACACAGG
>Ga0209541_10012106_pt1 | contig 13386 bp, 17 predicted proteins | sample RifCSPlowO2_01_FD_184027 | JGI IMG/M metagenome (GOLD analysis project Ga0209541, IMG submission 184027) | Groundwater microbial communities from Rifle, Colorado - Rifle CSP2_plank lowO2_0.1 (SPAdes) (version 2) | ecosystem: Environmental > Aquatic > Deep subsurface > Groundwater | place...
ACATATTACTACAGCTTAAAGAGAAGCGGCACCGACCAAAGTGATAAGTCAATCAGGAGCAGCATCCATAAAATTGCTTTAGAAAAAACATCTTGATACTATACAGTTACTTTATTTATCGACATAGGGCAATTAGAGTTTGCAAGGAAGCTTTTAAATGACTGCAATGATGCCTATGATAATGCCCAATTGACATTTTTGTCCGGAGTAATATATGCAAAACAAAAAGATTACCTCGCTGCAAAGGAGGAGTTTCAGAGCATTAGGAAGATCTCAAAAACCGCAATGGAATATTTTGAAAAGGTCAAGGCACTGGCAGATGGAACAATCAAAGAGCATATCTATTGCTCAATTATTTGTGCTCTTTGCTATAAGTACCTAGAGCAGGAATGTGGCAATCAAGATGAAACTAAAAATACCATTTGATGAAATCAAGGATGCAATTGAGCAAGCATCATTCGAGCACCATTATCTTATAGACAAGAAAAGCCATAAGATGGTTTTTATTACCTAATATGAAGACGATTATAAGAAAAAACTTGAGGAAGTGGAAAATGATAATTTTATTGGAATTCCTCCAAGAATGCCGAATGACGATTTTAGCATAATGCAGTCGTTTGTTTATGAAATCGGGGATTTCAATCTAGGCCGGAAATTTGAAGAGGCATTAAGCAGAAAAAAGCCCTTTAAGAATTTTAGGGCATTAATTGACTACTATCCTAAGCTAAAAGAGCAGTGGTTCGCGCACAGGGATAAAGAAATAGTCAATGAAGCCATGAATTGTCTATGTGATAACGATATTGAACTTGAAGACAAGAGTTTTATTCCTAAAATTGATATCAGAGAATTAGCAAAAGATCAAGTAAAATTACCAGATGAATGGAAGACTTTTGGCCATGTTGCATGTGTGAGATGCAATAATAAAGAAGGCATAAGAACCTGATATTTTGAATTAAATGTTCCTGCTGAAAATATGCTTATTGAAAAGGAAATAAGAAGGATAATGAAAGAAAACTAGGGCATAGAATGTTATGGGTGTATTGGAGGGGGAGAAAAAGAAATTCTGACAAGCTCGGAATGCCCAAAATGCAAAAGCAAAGAAATATTTGAGGATTTTTAGAATGACCAAAAAAGACTTTATCGGTAAATGGCAAATTACGGAAATGAGCGCTTGGGATAAAGACTATTTTGATGAAGAATTTCCAGCCTACTTTAAGATAGAGCAAAATCTTATGGGGAGCTTTCACTTTGGTTATGTACAGGGACAGATAGATGGGAGAATTATCAAGCGCCGGGATGGATAATACCTTGAATTTACATTCGATGGAAATGATGAATGTGATCCTGCTTCTGGAGGTGGTTGGATAAAACTAAAAAATAAGAATAATGCGGGAGGAGAAATAAAATTTCACTTAGGAGATGACTCAACATTTCAACTAAGGAGGTTAAAATCATGAAAGAGGACATCCTACTTGAATTATATGATTATTGCGGTAAAAAGTTCGATAAAAAAGAGATGAGTAATATGTTCAAACAAAGGCAAAAAGACACCAAAAAGACTCTTGAAGATTTAAAAGATATCATCAATGATATTAATCTTGCAAAAAAAGAGCAGGCTGAGAAAAAAATGTCATCAGATATATTCTCCGTTTATTGGATTTTAAAGGAAGAAAAAATAGAAAATTCAGAAAATATTGCGAATAACATGAAAGGGGCATTTGATAAACACCCATATTGGAAATCAAATGAAGAACAAGAACGAAAGATCAAGCAGGAATTGTATAATCTTTTCAGTAAGAGCAAAGTCAATCTTAAAAAAGCTGTTGAAGTTGTAACGAAATTAACAAAAATATTGAAGGAAACTGAAAAATGATAATGAATGAATATTTTAAAAGAGAAGTTTTAATCTGGGCGGATGAGATTGGAGTTAAGCCCAATGAAATACACGTTAGACCTATGAGACGAAAATGGGCAAGCTGTTCAACCAAAGGCAGATTAACCCTTTCCTATGAATTACTCAACCAGTCCAGTCATAAGAGGGCAAAAGTAATTGTCCACAAGCTTTTACATCTTAAATATCCAAATCAACGGTAAAATGTTTCATAGTCTTCTAATTGCTTATCTAAGTAAAAACGGTATAAAACATAGTGTTAAACTTTAGTTACGAATTCTCTTCTCTTAATAGAGAGATTATTGCACTATATCCTTCTTTCATTATAAACACGGAGATTATTTTCAATATAGAAAATAATACTGAGAAACGCTATATTTGACTTCATTTATATATTCTTAGAGCTACATTTAACTTATTTTATTTAAAAATAGAAAAGTTTATATATTAGTTATAGCTACATTTAATCAATGGAAACCAAAGTGCTACTTAAGAAACTGGAAGGTGTACAAACTATTGATTCGGTCAGCAGTATATTAAATACGAGTAAGGATAAGGCTATTTACTATATCTTTCGTTTAAGAAAAGAAGGCTATGTCAAAACAAAGCGGTTAAGCAGCAACAAAAGAGTGTATAACATATCATTTGAGAATAAGCTTAAAGGAACTAGCTATTTTGAAATAATAAACAAGCACTCCCCAGTTAAAATTGCAACCCCAATAACATACAAGATATACGGAAAAGAGCCAAGTCTGGAAGAAACTTTGATTTATGCAATTAAAACAGGAAGCCTTAGAACTGTATTGGCATCATTGGCATTATTCAAAAAAATAGCTAATTGGAGCGAGCTTTACCAATTAGCGAAGAAAAATAGGGTAGAAAGACAAGTCGGAGCATTATATGATCTATCAAAAAAAATTATGAAAGTAAGAAGGATGACGGATAGATTCAGAAACAATGCCTTGCCAAAAAAAGAATACAATTTTGAGTATATCATCCCTGGTTTAATATCAAAAGATTTTAAGGATATTGAAGAAACATGGAAAATCTATTTGCCATTCAATAAAAATGATTTAAGTGATTATAATGATAACCCTAGATGAGCAGCAAAAGTTATTCTTGAGCATAGCGAGAATACTAAATAAAAAGATAACGGCATACGCTGTTGGCGGCACAGCAATGATGTTTTTAGGAATTAAAGATTCCACATTAGATATTGATCTAGTATTTGAAAACGAGAATGATAAAGATACTTTCAAAGAAGCCATTAAATCTTTAGGCTATAAAGAAATTGATGCAATAAAAGTTTATGGAGCAAGAAGAAATCAGCCAGAAATGTTAAAGCTAAATGATGAAAGATTTGACTTATTTGTTGTCAATGTTATAGATTTTGTATTTTCTGAAAACATACAGAAAAGGGCAGAGAGCATACATCAATTTGGAGAAAATTTAATACTTAAAATAGCAGATCCTCATGATATAATTTTGATGAAATGTGCAACTGATAGATTGAAAGATAAAGATGATGCAAGAAAGATAGTTGGACTTGGAAAGATTAAGTGGGAGCTGCTAGTAGGAGAGGCTAAGAAACAAATTGAGCTGGGCAAAGATAGAACTGCTTTTGAATTAGGATGTTTCCTAGAGGAATTAAAAAATAAAATGAATGTTGAGATTCCTAAAGAAATTCTGGATCAATTGTTTGAAATTGTTAAAAGGCAAGCTGAAGAAAAACAAAAGAAATAAGCCAATCTAAATTACGCCACCTTTTAGGTGTCTACAAAGCAGTCCAAATGTAGTCACCTTATACCAAAATATTTAAATATGTAGTCACCCATATCATATTTATGCACCTTGAAAAACGAAAGGTTGGAAAGAGGATTAAGTATTTTCTTGCGCATTCATACAGGGAAGGGCAAAAAGTCCACAAATTCAGGAAATATCTTGGACAGGACTTAAAGCCAAATTTATTGGAAGAAAGGAAAATAATTGCAGAAAAACTCATTCTTGAGGAAATCTACAGGTACAAAATCATAAAAGACCCGCTTCAGGTTCGGCTCACAGGCGAAGAGATAGCTGCGATAAGAAGCCTTGAAGCCAAAATATCATTAAAAATTAGCCATTTATCAGAAGCAAATTGGAAAAAATTCTCAAAAATATTTACATACAACACAAATGCAATAGAAGGAAGCAAATTAACCCAAGAAGAGGTAAAAGACCTCCTGGAGAAAGACAAATGGCCTAATAAGCCCAAAGAGGACATTGCTGAGGCATTAGGCGTTGATGAAGCCATATCATACATACGAAATACAAAAGAGCATCTGTCATTGGAATTGATTAAAAAAATACATAAAATCGTATTCAATAATTCAAAGTCATTTGCAGGCAAATTAAGAAAAAAAGGCGAAGAAGTTGTTGTGATGGATAGCAAAAGAAACATTATCCACGAAGGCGCTCCACAAGCAAGAATAAACCACCTTTTGCGCGAATTGGCGGAATGGTACAAAAGCAACATAAACCAATATCCTGGATTGATCCTTGGGGCAGTTGTCCATAACCAATTTGAGAATATTCATCCGTTCAGAGACGGGAATGGCAGGGTTGGAAGAATTCTGCTGAATAATATCCTCATTAAGCACAGATTGCCCCCTATTAATATAGACTTAAAAAATAGAGTAGAATACTACTCATCATTGCAGGCATACGAAAAAAATCATGATTTAAAGCCAACTTTAAAGCTTTTTATGAAAGAGTACAATAAATTAAGGAAAAAACTGCTTAATTAAAATGTCAGAAGAAGCTTGTCAAATAACTTGGATTATATTAAATGCAGCCAAAAGCCTGAACGTAGGAAAACACAAATTAGCAGAATTTCTCAAAGGCTCAAAAGCAAAGGACATTGCCCATTTAAGCATTCATCAGGGATACGGAGGCCTATTGTGGTATGATATTGCAACAATAATAGGCTTTATTGAGCAATTGGAGCAGATGGGCTTGATAGCAAGAAAAATAATAGCAATTGATGATTATTTTTCAAAGCTTGAAATCACAGAAGCAGGGAAAAAAGTCTTGAGCGAAAAAATAGAAGTTGAGCTTCAAGCCATTAAAAAGGAAAAGCCAGTGACTGCAGGAAACTCTGAAAAAATTACTCTGGATTTATTCAAGGCAGGCAAAACCATAGAGGAAATTGCGAAAGAAAGGAGCCTTGCCATCTCGACAATCTACGACCATTTATACAGGCTTGTTGTGAATAATTATGTTTCAAGTTCTGAGTTTATACCTAAAAACACAATTAACCAAATACTTGAAGCTAAAACCAGATTGCCCAATGCCTCAAAGCTGAGAGAAATAAAAGAGATATTGCCAGAAGAGATAACATATAATAAAATCAGGTGCGTTTTAGCAGATGCAGGCAAAATGAAGGAAGAAAACTTATAGAAACATTAAGAACAAGTAGTAAAGGGCAGTTTTTCATTAAAAGTCGAAAGTTTTATATATTAGTTCTTATATATAGTTATATAATATGACAGAAACAACAATTTTGCATAGCCCTACATTAGAATCTGTGATTATGGTAGAAAAAACCATACAAAAACATAGCCAAGAATGCGGTAAATACCAGCTTTGGAAAAAATTACCTAAAAAAATGATGTACCAAACATTTCAAACGATATTGGATTATTTAGAAAACTCTGGAAAGATAATGATTGACAAAGATGGCTGCGTTATTTGGACGTACAATCCAGACATGATAAGAAAACTAATTTCTCAAGGAGTTAAACTAAGATGAACAATAAGCCCATCTACGTTACTTTTGGAGAGAAGAAGATTGAAAATGAGTTTGAAATTCTGAAAGATGGCAAGTTTGAAGACAAACAGTTGTATGATTTTATTGATAGGGCAATAAAAGACTTGAAATCAAATCCTACTTGCGGAACAAAAATCCCTAAGAGATTATGGCCGAAAGAATACATAAAGAAATTCGGAATAACAAATTTGTGGAAATATGACATGCCAAATGCTTGGAGATTGATTTATACAATACAAACCAATGAAGTTATGATTTTGAATGTTATTCTTGAATGGTTTAGCCATAAGGAGTATGAAAGAAGGTTCAAGTATTGATTTAGTGAAAAGACTAGCTTATCTTAACCTAAATGTCGATTTTATTTCTTGTTTAATTAAATCTTCATTTTCACATACTGGGCAAGGTTTATTATGTTTAGGAAATGAAGGTTTATATTTGTTATACTTCTTTGAGGGTTTGAATCTATGTCTTGCCAGACATTCAAGTTTTGGTATTTGTGTCTGTTGCGAAGTAAAATAAATAGCTATGCGAGTTACACCATTAATCAAACGCTTTTCAAAATGAGTTTGAGGGCGTGTCCTTCCAGCTATTGATCTACCCACATAGTTACATTTATTTTCTGCCCAAAAAACATAAATGTAGTTCTTAAAATTGATATTCTTTTTTTTGAACCAATCATTAAATTCATCTTTCCTTTTATCCCACCCCCAACCTTTATTTTTTGTGTGCCATCTTGTTGATACTATTCCTTTAAATTCTTTCTTACAGTTTCTACTAATAAGAATTTCTGAAGCTATATGCTGTAACTGCTTGATTGTCTTATCAATTTTTACTTTATCAATAGAAGGTATACACCCTTGGAGAACTGCCCGATTCTCGTAACGGACTTCAAATTTATTGAGTTTGACAATTAATAAAATTTGCCTTTATCAGCCAGATTCCTCATCCCCTCTACAATGAGCTTAACATCAACCTTATTTTTTATGCCGCCAATTAAATCTATATACAAGCTATTTAGTCTGTAGGCCAGCACTGGATTGATTTTTGAGATGCCTCCCAAAAAGGGCATGCTTCCTTTTATCAGCCATTCTTTTCTAGTCTTTTCCGCATACTTTATTGGCTTCCAGTCCTCTTCTGAAAAGTCTTTTTCAGCCAGCTCGAAAGTAAATTTTTTGTACAAGTAAATCCCTTTCGCCTCTAAGTACAGCGCAGGAAATAACGCAGCTAGATGAAGCATGAACTTCAATTCATAAGAGTTTTTTGCTTTTCTTGGCTCCAAGCTTTTAAAATATCCCATAACCCAATTCAGCTTTAACATTGCCTCTTCCTTAGAATCCCGTATATTGAATTTTATTGTTTTGTCATCGCTCATCAAGGATTTGGAGCAGTTTAAGGCATCTATAGGGAGGAAAACTTCTGGATAATATCCTAAATCATGCTCGGTTACTACCATAACCCCATGATGCTGCAGCGGGTCCACACTGCAAAAATTTGCCCTGAGCCCGTATAGAATATCTCGAATTTCCAATAAGTTTTTAGGAGCTTCAAAAACAGAGCTTTTCAGTATAATGAGTGTGTCAACATCGCTCCATCCTTTTATGTAGTCATTTGTGGAAATGCTGCCATGAATGTAGAAGCCTGCCGCAAATTTTTTTAGCTTTTCATCTGCCACTTTTCTTATGTATTCTATGGGCTTAAGATACTGCATGTCTTCTTTAGGGTATTGTGATAAATCAAAAATTCTGGCAGGCTTTTTTTCAGCAGCTTTTGCGATTCTCCCATTAAACGAAATTTTCTTGTAGATTTCGCATAACGCAGCCGCGAAATTAACACTATTCAAATGCCCTTTGCCTATTGTTCTTATGTTTAAATCATTAGCAATGACGTACAGCCTTTTCTTATTTTCAGCAGACACATCTTTGATTAATGGGTACAGCGCAAAGCCTTTGTAGGAGAATCCTCCATTTAGAAACGAGTTTAACACATCGTGAAGGCTGCTCTGCATAAAATTTGCAGTGTTTTTATTGTAGGCTTTCATTTTTGATAATCCTTCTTAAAAGGCCAATATCGCTCCTGTCAAAAGTTTTCATCAGCAGTATGGCTGCAAAATAAATAACAGCAGATAAAGCTATCATTACTGCTAAATTTAAACGGACAAAAATTATGAATATTGACATTACAGCGCATGCTATTAGCGGCTTAAGAATTTCAGGGGCAAAATTATAGAAATAAAAATATTTTGAGGTATAGTAATAATATATGATAAACAGGAAAATTTCTGTAAATAATGTTGCGACAGCTGCCCCTATAAACCCGTAATGCGGAATTAAAACAAGGTTTAACCCCACATTGAACAAAGCAGTCATTCCTTGAGAGAGCATCCTGCCTTTTTGGACATCAACAGAATAAAGCGTGGTTCCAAGGAGGAAGTTAATGAATTTTAGAAACACGAACCACGCAACTATCTTTAATGCCAGTATAGAAGATTCGTATTTTGCCCCATAAAGAGTCAGTATTATTTTGTCAGCGAGAAGAAAAATGCCAAAAGAAATTGGAAGGCCAATGATGTAGAGGTACTTCCATGATTTTTTGTAAATAAACTGTAATTTCTCACGCTCTTTACCGAAGTATCTTGACATTACTGGGTATATTGCGGTCGTGTAGATTGAGGGTATAAACAATAATGCAAGCACAAGGTTGTAAGCTGCCCCATAGCTTGCAACCTCTATATCATTACGCATTTTGGAAATCATCACGCTGTCTATGTAAAAGTAAATGCTGCCAAAGACAATTGCAAGGCCGAAGGGAATTGAGCTTTTCAGCAGGGCTTTTGCAAATCCAAAATTAAGCTCAAATACGGGCTTTACAAATTTCGAGAATACCAAAACTAGCGATATAAGGAATATTGCTATTTCTGTTACAACAAACGACAGGCTGAAAAAAATAACTCCAAGGCCATTGAAAAGGACGTAAAATGTCAGCGCCGCAAGAACAATCATTCTCAATATTTTTATGAATGAGTCATAGCCCATTCTCTCAAAACTCCTGAAGATGGAGTACGAAAGATCGGTAAAAGATGACAGTATTGCAAACAACCACACTAAATAAACTACTGCTCTGGACTTCGCAGGATAACCCAAGAGCCATAGAATTGCGAATATCAAAAGAAATGTCGCAATGGACAATAAAATCTTAACTAAAAACGCGCTGCCGTAATACTTTGCAGCCTTGCTCTTGTCTCTAGCAATCTCCCTGATGATGTAAGTGTTAATGCCTAAATCCGCAAAAATGACTGCTATGAAAGAAAATGCCAGCGCAAAGCTGAAAACTCCAAATGACTCCTTGTCCAGCGCCCTCGCAGCATAGACCATTATGACAAACTGAAGCGATTTTGAAAAGAGCTCAGCAAAGCTTAAAGCAAGTACATTTTTAGATATTCTTCTAGCTGTAGACATAGAGTAGGTCTATTCAAAGATGGTTTAAAAATGTTGTTATGCTGCGCCAGAGCTGCAAGGCAATACTTTAGCATCCTGAAGTTAATTTTAAAATTCAATCCGCCTTTGGCATAATTTTGCGCTCGGTGTTCCTTTTCTGCCATATCGGAACACCTCGCCTATTAATTCATTATAAGATTGAAATTTAACTTCACGAGCTAAATAATAATGCTGCAAGGCAATATTTAAATACAGAGTAATAATTTAAAGTTCATTTAACTTTTGGCGAAGCGATCAACAATGAAAAACGTCTTAGTCACAGCAACAACTTTTCCTAGATGGGAAAATGACACGGAGCCGAGCTTTGTTTTTACACTCAGCAGGCTTTTGGCCAAGAGAGGCTGCAATATAACCGTTCTAGCGCCGCATTATCCAAATGCAAAAAAATTTGAGAGGATAGGCAGCTTAAAGGTTTACAGGTTTCAATACTTTTATCCTGCAAAATTAGAAAGGCTTTGCTATGAAGGAGGCATACTGGAAAATCTCAAAAGAAGCTTTCTCGCAAAGATTCAAGTTCCGTTTTTGTTTATTTCTGAATATTTTTGCACAATAAAAATAATAAAAAAAGAAAAAATAAGCATTGTGCATGCTCATTGGATTCTGCCGCAGGGATTCTTGGCAGCGCTCATTAAAAAGTTCTATAACCTGCCCTATATAGCCACTGCCCATGCAGGCGATATTTTTCCATTAAAAAAAGGCATGCTAAAAAATATCGCAAGGCTTGCAATAAGGAACTCTTCTTTTGTGACTGCAAACAGCTCCTTCACAAAAGCCTCTATTTTAGGAATTTTCCCGCATAAAACTATAGAAATAATCCCGATGGGCGTTGACTTAAGCCAATTTAATCCAAAAAATAGGGACGGCACTCTCAGGCAGAGGTATAAGATTGAAGGCCATTTTATACTTTTTGTTGGAAGGCTGGCGGAAAAAAAGGGCGTTGAATATTTAATAAAGGCCATGCCTTCTGTGCTAAATCAATTGCCAAGCTCCAAGCTTTTAATTGTAGGCGATGGGCGTGAGATGCCTGCGCTTGCCAGCTTAGTAAAACAGCTAAATCTGCAAAATAATGTGGCTTTTGCAGGCAAGATAAGAAATGAGGAATTGCCTAAGTTTTATGCAACTGCCGATGTGTTTGTAGGGCCATCAATAGTAGCTAAAAATGGGGATACAGAAGGGCTCGGAGTAGTCTTTTTGGAGGCTATCGCCTCAGGCGCTTGCGTTATAGGGACTAATGTAGGCGGCATTCCAGATATCATAAAGAATAATAAAACTGGAATCTTGGTAGAGGAAAAGAACTCGCAAGAATTTGCGCAAGCTATAGTAAGATTATTGAAGGACAAGAGCTTGCGGAAAAAATTAAGCAAGAACGCCATTAAGCATATTAAAGATATTTATTCTTGGGATAAAGTTGCAGATAGATTCGCTAGACTATACTCAAAGATGGAGTAGGATGTAATGAGAGCCTATAAAGAATGGGGAAGGCAAAAGCTAGTTATAGACAGTATTGAGCCTACGCATTATGTCAGGAATTTTTTGGTATTCCAAACAATTAAGAATATTTCAAAAAAATACAAAATAAGGGATATATGCGAAATTGGATGCGGTGTCGGCAATTTATCTTCTAAATTGGGAAAACGCGGATTTAAGGTTGATGCTTTTGATTTGGATAAAAACGCAGTTCAATTGGCCAAAAAATACAATAAAAATAAAAATGTAAATTTCTTTTCAAAAGATATTCTAAAATTAAGCGTAAATAAAAAATACGATTTAGTATTGGCGATTGAAGTCATTGAGCATATAAAAGATGATATAGGCGCAATTAAAAATGCCAAAGAAATATTAAAAAAGAGCGGATTTTTTCTGATAACAGTTCCAATTAACGAGGGCTACAGGACAGGATTTGACAACAGGTCTGGGCATGTCAGAAGATATGATGTTAAAGACTTAATAAATAAGCTGGAGCAGCAAGATTTCAAAATTATTAAAATTAAGTATTTTAACTTTCCATTGCTTTGGCTGTGGTATTTTAACATTTACCTTCCATTCAGCGACAAAAAAAGCAAAAGTGGGGAAAAGAGCAAAAAGCTGCCATCTTATGCGCATTTGTTGAGAATATTTAATAAACTGTTTTTGGTTGACTTATTGTTTAACAGCAGGAAAGCTACTAATGTGATGGTTTTGGCAGAGAGGAAATAGTTGGTTATTATTTAGCATCATGAAGTTAAATTTCAATCTTATAATGAATTAATAGGCGAGGTGTTCCGATATGGCAGAAAAGGAACACCGAGCACAAGATTATGCCGAAGGCGGATTGAATTTTAAAATTAACTTCAGGATGGGGAAGTATTACAATTGACTTACCGAACAAAACCTACCTGTCTTAAAGCATCATAAACTTCTTCAGGTGTTATATTGATTAGCGTCCATGTGTGAACATTGGATTTCAAAGGATTTAGTGATGAAAAAGGAAATTCTTCAGATTTATTTCCAAATTGATATATCGGATTTTGAGTTAATTGTTTTCTTCCCATTGGATTTCTCTTTATCTCTTGCTCATAGCCCTCATGATAAGTTAAAACTCTTTGCGAAGGAATATAGATATTGAGATAAATCTGGTTTTCTATCACTGCGGCCATTTAACCATCTTTGGAAGAATTCATCTGGAGTTTGAATAATTTTTTCTCCTTGATGTTGTGTTAGATACTGTGAACTACTCCGAGTTTCGCTTTGCGCTCAACTCGGAGCGTCCGTTGCTTTAAGCTGCATAGTTTAGCGGCGTATTTATAGACCTGCTTTCAACTGCGGATTTCGCTTCGCTCAATCCGCGAGGGTTCAGCAAGTCACGCCGCTCCTAAAGTAGCAAGAAATTGGACTCTATAGATTCCTTTAGGATAATCTTTCAAAAAAGATAATTGCTCATTTGCTATACTATAATTTTGAGTTGTCAATTACTCCTTATTACTTTATCCAACTTTTTTGCTATATCATGCCATGAATGCTTCTCGGCAATCTTCCTGTAGTTTGGCCTTTCGCTTGAGTTGAGCATCTCTTTTATTTTTTCTGCCAACTCGTTTACGTTGTCTGGCTCGCATAAGCTTTCTTTTGGCGCAACTTTTCCAACATCTCCGACCTTTGTTGCAACAATCTTGGCGTTGCAGGCCATATATTCAATTATCTTATAGGGAAAACAATATTTTGTAAATTCATTTTCTGTGTTTGGCACAACAGCAACATCAGCAGCATTTATCAAATCTACTACTCCTTTTTGGTTAAGCTCTTTTATCCATATAATATTCTTTTTATTTAACTCTAAAGCCTCGCCTTTGACTTTTCTGACTCTTCCTGCTATAGCTAGGTGCAAGCTACTAATATCTTTTTTTAGAATGTCAAAAGCTTCTATCAGCAAATGTATGCCCTGCATCCTCTGCAAAGTTCCAGAATATGCTATTATTTTTGCATCTAAAGGAAGCTTTAGCTTTTTTCTGCATTCAGCCCTGTCTTTTGGCTTGAATAAGCTTAAGTCTGCGCCGTTTTCCACAACAAAAACTTTTTCTTTCCTCATACTGCTGATTTTTTTCTTTAGGGAATCGCTGACAGTTGTAACTATATCTGCCTTTTTTATTATTCTTCTGTCCATGAGCCCAAAAAATGGAATTTTATATGTCAAATAGGTCTCGTAGTTATCGTGCAGATCGTAAATGAATTTTATCTTATGCTTTTTGGCATAATAATACCCAAATGCCCCCCATAATGGATCGCTAGTTGCAATCAGCAAGTCATATTTTTTTGATTTTATGGCTGTATTAAAATTTTTCAAAAAATTGAAAAATTTTAAAATTCCAAATGGCCTTATAAAAACGTTTATGCCATGCAGCTTTACATTCTTATTCTCAAATTTCTTATAGTCCGCGCAAAAGAAGTCTATGCTGTGGCCAAATCTTTTTAGCGCCTCAAAAAGCCTTGTCTGCCTTCCAAAGTCTTCCCCTATTATGTCGCGAGTTGCAGTGTATCTGCTTGTAAGGACTAAGAGCTTCATTGCAACTTGGTAGTCTATTGGTATGTTTAAAAATTTTGCTTAATTTGTGAATGACGGATTTAAAATCAAAAGTATAGATATTTGCGTTAATTAGTCCAAAATTTAGAAAGATTTTTATACTTGTTCTATTTTGTTTTTGTTATGAAAACTAAAAAAGATG
>Ga0209541_10012108_pt1 | contig 13385 bp, 15 predicted proteins | sample RifCSPlowO2_01_FD_184027 | JGI IMG/M metagenome (GOLD analysis project Ga0209541, IMG submission 184027) | Groundwater microbial communities from Rifle, Colorado - Rifle CSP2_plank lowO2_0.1 (SPAdes) (version 2) | ecosystem: Environmental > Aquatic > Deep subsurface > Groundwater | place...
GCAGGAACAAAAAAGGTAATTAGCTCATTAAACCTAACCCAAGAACCCATATTGGTGTCCTGAATAATCACAGTGTCCGACTTATAAGAGTTTGTTGTTGGAGGGCTTCATCCAAAAAATGAAGGTTGCCATCAATTTGTGAGCGTTTTATCACATTTTCCAGTGCCATGCGGAAGGGGACGTTCCTTACGGGAGGGAACCGCACATCACAAAAACATATACGAAGCGAACCGATGGCAACCCCGATAGGATTTTTTGGATGAAGCCTTGTTGGAGAGATGTTCAAACCCAAGTTCCTTAAAGCATTAAAACTATCATAAAACTCCTCCACAACATAACCAGCAGGCTCAAAAATGTTCGGCCTAAAAATCATAGCAGGGCCACTAAGACCATCAAACTCCTCTTCCATAAGGTAAGAAGGACCAAAAACTTCAGCTCTAGCAGCTAAGGAAGAAGCTGCCAATGCCAATCCAGAACTAACTGCAGCACTATTAAAAGTCCTCCTGCTAACATGTCCTCCTCTTAAAGCAGATGCGACAATATCAGCAAGCGTCATTGTAAATATCAATACATCTCTCCTTAAAAACTTTGGCTCTCTGATATTCTCTGGGAACTAAATCTGTAGAATTCTCAGCTTAAAATGTTCAAAATTTGTAAATCCAAAGCCGATTCTCTTGAGTAGTTTAATCTTATTGTTGAGTCCTTCAACAAATCCACTTGTTGATTTTCTTTCCTGCATAATCCCTGCTATGTATTTCTTCAAATATTCCCCTAAATTGTTCTTTAGCATGATGATACTTTTTCAGCAGCGGACATGCGAGAAAGACTTCATTGAGCTTCATTTTTTCTTCTTGGGTTAAATGCTCCTCCTTTTTTTATCTTGTAGCCTCTTTCATCCAACTGCCTCTGAAGCTCATAGAAATCATCCTCCATTTTTTTGCATGTTTATCGTCGATAAACTACTATTTATACTTTTCGTTTTCGACGAGAAACAAAGGTTAAGAAAAATTAATAAACTGGGGGTTATTCAAAACTCCCTATATTAAGCTGTAAAAGACCTATATAGCTTATCTGCCACCTTTTCTATAGAGAAATTTTCAAGAACCCTTTTCCTTCCGTTTTTGGCTATTTTAGCGGCTAGTTTTCGGTTCTTTGCCAGAAGCATGACCTTTTCTGCCATATCATCAGCATCAAACTTTCTTGATACAATGCCATAGCTTTCATTGGGTATCACAAAATCCCTTCCGCCACATTCCATCACAACAACAGGCTTTTCGCATGCCAATGCCTCATTGACAGCGGGAGTTATTTCCTGGTAGTTTGCAAGCACAAAAATGTCAGACATATTGTATATTTTTGCAAGCTCATTGTGGCCTTTGCTGCCAAGGAATTTCACATTTTTTTCTACTTTAAGCTTCTTTGCCAGATTTCTCAAATAATTTTCATAATAGCCCTTTCCGACAATCCATAATTCGATATTTCTATAGCCTTTATCAATAATATTTTTTAATGCCTGGATTATTATATGATGGCCTTTTATTTTGTATAGCCCTCCTACAGAAAGCAATATAGTTTTTTTTGATTTCACGACTTTAACTGGCTTAAATGTGGCAGTGTCAGTGGCATGGCCTGTTACGATACTTTTCTTTTTGTTGTCTATGAGGCCGAGTTTTAAGCACCTTTCCTCTGCCTGCGGGTTTGTAAAAATCAGGTAGGAAGCATAATTATAGGCTTTTTTTACAGTTGGATTAATAATATATTTCGTCAGCTTATACAGAAAAAATCCTTCTACTGTTTGCGATGTTCTGAGTACAAATCTTGTGTTGTATTTTTTCGCTGCTTTGCAAGCCTGGCAGGCATATGCATAAAATTCAGGGTTATTTGCAGTTATAACATCATAGCCCTTTAATTTTTCTATCAGGCCTGTGTAATAGAATCTTGGAATTCCTAGTACGAACAATATTTTTTCGAAAATGGTCTTATAATCCAATCCGTTAATTTTTTGTATTTTAAAATCCTTTACCTTTACATTATTTTTCCTGTCTGTGAATAGGGTTACATCTATATTCCTGTTTTTTATGAGGTATTGGTAGGTCTTGATGAAATTGTTTAATGACGAGTTTATGTCAAAATGGTTGGGCATTACCAGCGCTACTTTAAGGGCTTTCATGTGTTTCCTGGCTATAGGAAACTATTTAAATAAATTTGGGTTTCTCGAAGGCATGAAAATTTTGAGTGTTGTAGGCACAAGGCCGAATTTCATTAAATCAGCGGCCCTGATAGAAGAGATCAAGAAACATAGTGAAGTAGATCATACTTTAATACACACTGGTCAGCATTATGATGAAAAAATGAGTAATTTGTTCTTTAATGAGCTTGAGATACCAAAACCCGATATCAATTTGGGGATAGGTTCCAGCACTCATGAAAATGTTATGGAGGAAATGAAAACAAAATTAAAGAATGAATTTAAAAAATATGAACCAGATTTTGTTATCGTAGTTGGTGATGTTAATTCTACACTTGCAGGGGCTGAGGCAGCGCATGAACTAGGGATAAAAGTGGCGCATGTCGAAGCCGGGTTAAGGAGCTTTGACAACACAATGCCTGAAGAGTTCAATAGAATTGAAACCGACAAGATAAGTGATTTTTTATTTACTACGGAAAAAAGCGGGAATATTAACCTAAAAAAGGAGGGTGTTGATAAGAAAAAAGTATTTTTTGTTGGAAATGTCATGATTGATGCATTATTGAAGCATAAGGAAAAGGCCAAAAAGTCAGATATTCTTAAAAGGCATTCACTGAAAGGAAAAAATTATTGCGTTTTAACTCTGCATAGACCAAGCAATGTGGATAAACGAAAAGATTTTGAGAATGTAATATCTATAATCAAGGAAATACAAAAAAAAATACCCATAGTATTCCCAATACATCCAAGAGCACTTAAAAATTTAAATCGATTAGGGCTTAATAAAATATTGTCGGAGAGTAATCCAGAAATAGATAAAGATAACCTTAAATTACTTAATCCATTAGGCTATCTTGATTTTTTATGCCTGATGTCAAACAGCAAGTTCGTGCTTACCGACTCCGGCGGAGTACAGGAAGAAACGACAGTTTTAGGAATTCCCTGCATTACTTTAAGGAAAAATACAGAGAGGCCTGTTACAGTTGAGCATGGCACGAATCTATTGGTAAGCACAGACAGGAAAAAAGTTGTGAGCAAGGCCATGGAAGTCATAGATAACAGAATTAAATTGAAAAATAAAATACCTGAGCTGTGGGACGGTAAGGCTGCTGAAAGAATAGTTAAAATCCTGTTAAATAACTGATTAACAATGCGAGAATTCAAAAATTTAGGGGTTGGGACCGACATAGAGGATGTAGAAAGGTTTAGAAAGCTGGATAGGGATAAGAACAGCATTTTTTTGGATAAAATATTCACAAAAAAGGAGCTCGACTATAGCTTTTCAAAAGCAAAGCCTTACCAGCATCTGGCTGCAAGGTATGCAGGAAAGGAAGCGGTTGTAAAGGCATTGAGCAGCGTAGGAAAACAAAATATTGGCTATAAGGACATTGAAATATTAAATTGCGATAATGGCATTCCAAGAGTAAATTTGAATTATAATAGCAGCTTAAAGGTTCACATCAGCTTGTCGCATTCCAATGACCGGGCTTTGGCATTTGCTGTAATAATCCAAAATCAAGATGAGCATTAAAATAGACGAAACAAATAAAAAATTAAGCATATCAGACTACTTTAATCTATACAAAAAATTGACAAATTCCAAGAATTTTGGAAAGAATAAAAAATCCATAAAAATAGCACTGCTCTCCAGCTTCACTGCTAATGGGATAAAAGAGGTTTTATCCGTCAAATGCAATGAATTGGGAATAAATTGTGATTTCTATGTTGGCAGCTATAACCAGTATTCCCAGGAGATATTGGACAAAAACAGCGGATTGCATAAATTTAAGCCGGATTTAACAATATTATTTATAGATGTAATGTCCATTTTTGGCAATAATTACTTTCTTCCCTACGGCATGGATGATAAGCAGAGGAAAATATTTGTTGAAGAGAAACTGCAGGAAATAAGCTCATTAGTTGAGAAACTAAAATCAAATTCAAAAGGAAAGGTATTGCTGCACAATTTTGAAGTTCCCCTATTTTCCCCTTTAGGGATATTGGAAAACAAGCAGAAATTTGGCTTCATAGAGTCTATAGAAGCATTGAATTCGTGGCTAAGGGATGCTTTCAAGGACGACAAGCAGGTTTTTGTTTTTGATTATAATGCTTTCTGCTCTAAAATCGGGAAGGATAATTCAATAGACTATAAGATGTACTATCTTGGGGATATGAAACTGAACTTTCAATATATGCCTGAGCTTTGCAATGAGTATATAGCTTATATAAAGCCCTTAATGTCCCTTGCAAAGAAATGCATTGTTTTGGATTTGGACAATACCTTATGGGGGGGAATAATAGGGGAAGATGGTTTAGAGGGGATAAAGCTTGGGCCTACACCAGAAGGAAGACCTTTTATGGAGTTCCAGCAGTACCTCCTATCACTATTTAATCGCGGGGTAATATTAGCAATAAATAGCAAGAACAATTATGATGATGTAAAAGAAGTATTTGAGAAGCATCCCCACATGGTCCTGAAAGAGAATAATTTTGCAGCAATGCAGATAAACTGGAATGATAAGATAGCAAATCTGAAGGCGCTTGCAGAAGAGCTTAATATAGGGATGGACAGCTTCGTGTTTATAGATGACGACAAAGCTAACAGGCAGATGGTAAAAGAAGCTTTTCCAGAAATAAATGTGGTTGAGATGCCGGAAGACCATTCTCTTTATCTGAAGACATTAATGGAAATTAACGATTTTAATACGTTGCAGATAACTGAAGAAGACAAAAAAAGAGGACATATGTATGTACAGCAAAGGAAGCGTACAGAATTCCAGAAAAGTACTACAAACCTTGCAGACTTTCTTAAAAATCTAGACATGATTGTTACGGTTGAAAAAGCAAATAAATTCAACATTCCAAGAATATCGCAGCTTACCCAGAAAACCAACCAGTTCAACATGACAACTAAAAGATACATGGAAGAGGACATTAAGAAGCTTGCGGAAGACAAGAATTTCCTTGTTTTTTCCGTAAAAGAAGAAGACAAGTTTGGGGATAATGGCATTACTGGAGCAGCAATCATAAAAAAAGGCAAGGATGCATGGAACATAGACGCATTTTTGCTTAGCTGCAGAATAATTGGAAGAAAAGTTGAGGAAACATTGCTTGCTTACATAGCAAGAGAAGCAAAAAAAGCAGGGGCAAAGAAGATAACAGCAGATTTTATTGCCACAAAAAAAAATCCAGTTGCAAAGGGGTTTTACAAAAACAACGGATTTAATATCGTTAAAAAAGAAAATGAGAAAGAAGTCTGGGAATATTATCTTAAGGAGGATTATAAATTTCCGAATTTTATCAAGTTCGTGGAAAAGTAAAACTATAAAATGGGATTACTCAAAAAATGGAAGGATTAAAGAAGATTGTGGCAAAAGTACTAAGCATTGACGAAATCGAGGTAAACAACAGCCTTACCATGGGTAATGCAGAGCAGTGGGACTCTTTTAACCACCTGCTTCTCATAAGCGAGATTGAAAAAGAGATCGGAATAAAGTTTTCCATACAGGAAGTCGAGAAGATAAAATCATTCAAGGATTTAAAAGAAATTGTTTCCAGCAAAAGTAAATAAAATGAAGCACAGAAACAAGGCGAAATCATTTTCAGATGTAAATATAGGAGAAAAGGCTGAATTTGAGGTTAATGTAGATGACAATATGCATAATAACTTTTCCAAAATATCCGGGGATTACAGCCCGATACATTGCGATGATGCCTTTTCGGAAAAAACAAAATTTGGAAAGAAGATAGGATATGCGTTTTTGCTTGCATCATTCCTTTCCAGGCTTTACGGGGAATATCTTCCAGGAGGAAGTTCTGTGTGTATAAATCAAAGTGCAAATTTCATCAGGCCTTTTTTCATCGGGGATAAAATAAGGGTTGTAGGGGAAGTTGTGAATAAGTCAGAATCAACGAAATTTATAGAAATTAAGTCGGAAATGTACAGAAATAATAAAGAATGTATTTTTAGAGGCAATGGAACTGTCCAAATCCTATACTGAAAAAAAGGCATACGAGCCTTTATATGAGCATGATGGCAAAAAGATTTACCATTCTCATTTTGTTAAGGCGCTAAGAGATGCTGGCATAAATAAAGGAGATATAGCCTTTGTGCATTCAAGAGTTTCCGCGTTTGGCAAGCTGCTTGCATTTGATAAAAATTTCCTTATGCAGTCTTTAACAGATTCCATAAAAGATGCTGTTGGCAAAGACGGAATGATAATCATGCCTACTTTCTCCTATAGCTTTGACAAGAATGAGGCTTTCGATTTAAATAATACGCAATCCACTGTCGGAGCTTTGACTGAGTTTTTCAGAAAGCAGGATGATGTAGTTCGTACAAGCCATCCAAACCACTCAGTCGCAATATGGGGCAGTAATAAGTATGATTTGTCAAACACAGGAAAAGGAACATTTGATGAAAATTCTATTTTCGGGAAACTGCACAAGCTTAATGGCAAAATAATATTTTTTGGGGCTCCTTTCCGGTCATGCACCTTCATTCATTATATCGAGCAGATGCATAAGGTTCCGTATAGATATATGAAGAAATTTAGGGGAAAGGTTATAATTAATGGCAACGAGCATGACGAGGAAATAAGCTTCTATAACAAGTATAGCGTTTTTTTCAGCTCTTTTTCAGGGCTTGAGAAGCATCTGCTGGAAAAGGGAATAATAAAAAATGTGAAAGTTGGCGCGGGAAATATTATGGTAGTTGAGTGCAAGGACTTATTTAAAGAGGGCTATAAGCTCCTAGACAAGGACATATTTTTCTTTTTAAAAAACAATCCGGTAATATTTGGCATATTCAATAAATTGTCGTATCCATTTTTGAGATATTTTCCATTTCCTGTAAGAATTTTGGATAAGATTGTTTCTAAGATTATTCATTAGGCTAATTGAGTTATAAATCTTCCAGCATTAAAGAATCTATAAAGAATTTTGCAGCCCAGTTTGGATAGCAGAAGGGAGCGTACCAGCCGTATATCGGGAAAGCGCCTTTTATGCCTCCTCTTATTCCAGAATTATTCGTTTTTACGTCTTGCATAGATTTCATATAATTGTTTATTTTTTTTGAGGCATCAAGGTAGATTTTTTCCTTTGTAAGATAATATAGTCTCAACCATATTATTGATGTCTGGGAATTTCCAGTTAAGCAGCTCCAAGATACAGAGCTGTTCCAGTTTTTGTCGAAACTCCCAGGCAATGAGCCGTCTTTTCTCTGCTCTTTTAATAAGGCATCTGCAGCTCTTTTTGCAGCATTAATACACTTTTTGTTTTCTAGATGTATCCCTGCCTCAAGAATTCCTTGTATAGAATATGCGATTGTATGCAGCAAAGGCTCTTGGGTTTCATGGAATGCATTATGCTTAAACCAGCCGTTTTCCTGCTGCTGCTTCAATGCCCATTCTATGTTTTTTATTGCGGCTTTTTTGTAATTAATGTTTTTTGTAATTTCATGCATTTTTAATAATGCCCATGCAGTCCTTGTATTGTATGTATGCACTTGGTTAAGGTAGGTAAATTTGTCCCAGCAGCCGTTCCTGTTTTGTATTTTTACAAGCCAATTTGCGGCTTTAATTCCGGCATTTTTGTATTTTTTATTTTTTGTTTCCTCATATGCCCTAACCATTCCGAATATTACTTGGCCTGTGTTAAAAACTATGGGCAATTCCTTTCCGTTTTTTTCTCCGCCTGGAAAAGCGCCTTCTTTCAATTGCTTTGTAAGCTCCCATTTTGCCATCCTGAGCGCGCTTTCTTTTATTTTTTCGTCTTTGGTCTTATGGTAGTAATTGAACATAGTGGGGATTATGTAGCCTGTGGTTTCGGAATAAGATGAATGCCAGCCTTGATATAAGGAATACATTGCAGAAACCCCACCATCGCTATTGGCTTTTTGGGCATTAAGCAGCCAATTAATAGCTGCTTTTATGTGCGCATCATTGCTATAGATTTTATTTTTAAAATTTAGCGAGTCTTTTATTATCTCCTTTGACAAAAAAAATGAGGAGCCTTTTGTTATTAATGATGTAAAATATTTTGCGTATCTAATAATTGCCAATTTCGCACCAACCTCCCTAAATTGCCTCTATTTTTAGCTAAGACTATTATCCTTTCGCCTTTTTCTCCAGGCGCCTGCTTATAATTGTTTGCTCCAAAAAGCATTAGGAGGAACATTATAATATAGTTTTTATGAATCTCAGAGTAAGTTCCTATCCTCAGTATTTTATAGCCGTTATTTTCAAATAATTTTCTCATTGAGCTTAATGTAAAGCTGTAAATGTGAGGATGGTAATTTATTGAAGCGTTTAGGATTTTTTTGTTCTCGCAGTTAGGAACTTCCAGAAATATTACGCCATCTTTGTTCAGATTATTTTTTATTTTTTTCAGAAACAAATCCGGCCTTATTAGATGCTCAAAGACGTGGCATAAGTAGACTACATCAAACCTTTCCATTATTTTTACCTTCTCAACTAATCCATTAATGCATACTTCCTTTTTGAACAGCCTGTTGACGATCTTTGTGTTGTTCTTGTCCGGCTCTATTCCTCTGACATCAAACTCCTTTTTCGAGAAAAACAGCATGAAATCCCCTTTTGCGCATCCTATGTCGAGGAACTTTCTCGATTTGGCAGAAATGTAATTTTTTATGAGATTGTAGTGCCATAACTGCTGCAATGGTTCTGTTCTAAGTTTCCTGAGTGTTTTTATTATTATGTTAAGAAATCTTCTTTTCTCGTCCCATCTCTTCCTTATGGTGTTCCAATATGTCTTTTTATAGTATTCATCGCATTTTCTTTCCATTCTTTTATCATCGGAGTAGAAAAAGTATAATCCGCATTTATTGCACCTGTAGACAGGGCACTTAAGAAAGGATTTCTTCTGATGTAGCTTTATATTTTTATCAGAGTTGCATGAGATGCATAGCTTTGCCATTAATATCTTCCTATGCCATGGTACAAAATGCCCAGGCTTTTTATCTTTTCCTTGTCCATGCAATTCCTGCCGTCTATCACAATGTTTATATTATTATTCTTTAATCTGCTTAAATCCATGTCCTTGAATTCTTTATGGTCTGTTGCAAGAATGATATAGTCTGATTTTTCCAGCAGTTCATTTAAATCCTTTACATTTGATTGTTTAATTACATAAGGGTCAAAAATATAGACATCAGCTTTCTTACCATTTAGAATACCCATTATCTTCAATGCAGGGCTTTCTCTTGTATCATCGACGTTTGCTTTGTATGCTACGCCTAGAATACCCACTTTTGCATTTTCCAGCTTTTTACCTATTTTTTTCAATTCCTGCTCAAGAAGATCTATTGTATACGAGGGCATGCTCTCATTTATTTCCCTAGCCAATGATAGAAACTTGTGGTCAAAGCCAAGCTGTTTTGCCTTAGATATTAAGTAATAAGGATCTACGGCGATGCAATGCCCGCCAACCCCGGCACCAGGATAATGCTGCATAAAACCAAAGGGTTTTGTGGAAGCGCCTTTTATTACTTCAGTAATATCGATCCCCGCTTTGTCAAAGCTTTTTGCCATCTCGTTTACAAACGCTATGTTTATGTCCCTGAATGTATTTTCCATTATTTTAGTGGCTTCTGCAGCCTTGACAGAACTTAATTCCAAAATATCTGCGTCGATAATACTCCTGTAGAACTCTGCAGCTTTTTTAGTTGATTCCATATCAATCCCTGCAACAACTCTTGGAAGGTCTTTTACTGTAAACTTCTTGTTCCCGGGATCTATCCTTTCTGGGCAATGCGCAAGGTAGAATCGTACATTTGATTTTTTTAGTATTGGAAGGACGATTTCCTCTACTGTTCCAGGAGATATTGTTGATTCTATGACTACCAGTGCATCCTTTTGAATGCCCTTCGATATATCCGCGCATGCATTTTTCAGGGCACTTAGCTCAGGTAAGTGATTCTTGTCTACCGGAGTAGGGACGCATACTATTATGGTTGAAGAATTTTTAGTGGCATCTGCTATGTTATTTGTGAGCTTTATTTTCCCTTTTATTTTACTAACACCGTTCCTTATTGATTCCAGCTTCTTCTTGTCTATATCTGCCCCGTAAACATCCATGCCTTTCTCTATGCACAAGCAAGCTACTGGCAAACCTACATATCCAAGGCCTATAACTGCAACGCTTTTCATTTTAAGCCCCAGAGTTCCGCATCAGATTAAAAGCCTTTCGCATTTAATAAAAATAGACTTAGAATTCATAACATTTTAAAAGAGCTGGATGGCCCTATTAGGAAGTATTTGTGGGATTTGTGTGAGCAAAATGCTGAAAATTAATAACCCTGCGCTGTATAAATCAGACAAGGTAGTATCCTATAGGAAAGCAATAGATTTAATTACCGGGTTTAAGTCTCAGAATAAGAAAGTGGGCTTATGCCACGGAAGCTTTGACTTGCTGCACCCTGGCCATATAAGGCATTTTGAGTCAGCAAAGCAATTATGTGATGTCTTGTTTGTTTCTGTCACTTCAGACAAATTTATAACTCTAAGAAAGGGTGCTAATAGGCCGATTTACACAGATAAATTAAGAGTGTATATGGCGGCAAGCATAAGGTTTGTTGATTACGCGGTAATCAGCAATTTTAAAACTGCTATTGAGATGATAAAGCTGTTAAAACCTGATTACTACATCAAAGGACCAGACTATATTAACAGCAAAAAAGCTGCAATAACTGCTGAAAGACATGCTGTCGATTCTGTTGGTGGAGAGATAAAATATACAAATGATCCAAAACTTGCAACTACTGAAATAATTGATTACATAAAAGGGATATTATAAGGGGACAATGGAAGCAAGTAAAAAGGAACGGATTTTGGTAGTAGCGGAAAAAGAAAGGGAGGTGTATCGGGGTTTAATAAACTCATTAAGTAAAAAGTATATAGTTAAAGAATTGTATGTAGGGTCAAATCATGATAACCCCCCTTCCATTCTGATAAAATGGTTTTCGGTAATTAAAATATGGAAAGATGGATTAAAGAAATTTAAGCCTGCGAAGATAATAATATGCGGGGGCTCTTTAATGTCCCTATGGATGCTTGTCTTTCTAATAAAATTGTTCCTATTAAAAGTAGAGATAATTTTATTCAGGTATGACATAGAGCATTTCTGGCCATCACAAAAAGGGTTTAGTGAAAAGTTTAGGCATTTTATTGCCTTGGTGCTGGAAAAATTTTGCTTGTTAAGAGCGGACAAGATACTGCATAAGGGTTTGAAAACTGAATTGGAACTGCTGCCATTTTACAAAAAAATTAAAGATAAGCCACATTACCTTTTTAGGGAGTTTTTAGATAAAAACCTGGTTCAGGAATGTGACCGAAATATCAAGTTATCCAAAAAAGATGGCAAAATACATTTGGTATATGTTGGGGGGTTATATCTAAAAACCTTGCCAAGCATTGAGTCATTTTGGGATTTTTACCCAAAAATAACAGCCCAAAAAATTCATCTTCATATATACTCAAAACAGCCGGAAGAAATAGTTAAAAAATTGGAGGAGATAGAAAGAAGGGATTCATATTTTCATTATGAAGGGTTTATGGAGCATGATGCCCTTATTAAAGATATACCGAAATATGACTATGGAATACATTTATTCGGTGGAGGGATGTTGAAAAAAGTTGACTTGAATGTAGCATTTTCAAATAAAAATTATGACTATTTATCTGCAGGATTGCCGATCATAGTTTCTAATAACTTAGAAGCTACTAATGAATTTGTTACAAACAATAAAATTGGATTTAGTATTGAATATGAAGATCTGCTTAAACTTAAAGATAAAGTAGTTAATAACGACACTGCTTTTTATTTGGAAAACATAAGGGCATTCATTAAGAAATGTGATACTGTTAATCTGCTCGAATTTATAGATATAAAAAACCACCCATCATAGATGGGGTGGTTTTTTATCCTTGGTTTGCACCATGAAGCGTCTTGCATGGCCAAATCAATGGACATGAAAGGTAAATTTACACCCCTCGAAGAGGGGTGTAAATTTACTTATAGGATGCAAACATTTTTAAAAAGACCTTGCTGCAAAAGAGTCAAAATAAACATTTAGAAGTTTGGGGGTATTGGCATGAATATTATTGGTATCAATCAGACAGGATATATTAGCTCCGTTGCATTATTAAAAGATGGGGAACTAATTGCTGCAGCAGCGGAAGAGAGATTTACCAGGAAAAAGCTAACAAGGATGTTTCCACATAATGCACTTTCTTTTTGTATGAAAAAGGCAGGCATTTCCATAGAGGATGTCGATTACATAGCGCTAGGCTGGAATCCTGCAATAAACATAATAAAGCTTCATAAATCATTTTCAAATGTGGAAAAGCAGAGATACATGGGCGAATATTTTTATTCCACACCCAGCCATCTTCTTCAATATATTAAAGACGGGGATTTTTCCTATACGGAACAGGACCTCAATTTCAAAAATAAAAGTTATAAGATATGCCACATAAACCATCACGATGCCCATTTAGCCAGCAGTTATTTTGCATCTCCTTTTAATGAATCGGCAATCCTAAGCGCAGACGGCTTTGGAGAAAAAGAAACTGTTGTTTTTGCAACTGGCAGAAAAAATAAGATAGAAAGGCTTCAAACCATGGAATTCCCCCAGTCTTTGGGAATGTTCTATAGCACCTTTACTCAATTTTTTGGATTTAAATACGATTCTGATGAGTGGAAAGTCATGGCTATGGCAAGTTTTAAGGATCCTAAAAATAAATATTATCCGATGGTTAAAAAACTAGTTAAGCTTATTCCGAATGGTACATTTGAGTTGGATCTGACCTATTTTGAATTCTATAATTTTGAGACTGATCCATTGTATAGCCAAAAATTTGTTGCTGTTTTCGGGCAGCCAAGGAAACCTAATGACGAATTGAGAGACCTGCATTTTGAGATTGCAGCGGCAATGCAGAAGGTTGCTGAAGAAATTATCTTTCATTGCTTAAATTGGCTATACGAAAAAACTAGGATGAAAAATATTTGTGTTAGTGGCGGCTTTTTCATGAATTCTGTTGTCAATGGGAAAATCCTGAGCAATACAAAATTCTCTGATGTGTACATTTCATCTGCGCCTGATGACTCTGGAAATTGTTTTGGCGCTGCATTGTACCTTTATAACCATATTCTTGGCCAAGAGAAAAGATATGTGCAA
>Ga0209541_10012111_pt1 | contig 13385 bp, 11 predicted proteins | sample RifCSPlowO2_01_FD_184027 | JGI IMG/M metagenome (GOLD analysis project Ga0209541, IMG submission 184027) | Groundwater microbial communities from Rifle, Colorado - Rifle CSP2_plank lowO2_0.1 (SPAdes) (version 2) | ecosystem: Environmental > Aquatic > Deep subsurface > Groundwater | place...
ACCATTCAATTAAGTACTAAGGACGCCTCGCTTTTTGTCCGCAGACAAAAAGTTGCGAACGAAGTGAGCAATCCTTTAGGGCGAGGAGGATGTCACAATTTCTTCAGAAATATCATCTATGTGCTGTTGGGCGATTACAACAGAAGTTATTCTTTTTGGTTTATCTTCTTCATATTCAACAGAAACCTGTGATTTGCCGTCAGGCCCTAATCCTTTAATTATTCCTGTTTTTCTTACAACAGCTAATTTTTGAGTTAATTTATGAGCTAATATAACAGGAAGAGGCATATATTCTTCTGTTTCATTGCAAGCATAACCATACATCATTCCCTGATCTCCTGCTCCTTGTTCTTTATCTTCTCCTTGTCCTTCAGAAACTCCTTGGCTTATATCAGAGCTTTGCCCATGAATACTTACCCAGACTCCTGCATCTTCATAATCAATTCCAAATTTAGGATTTGTATAACCAATTTCTTTTAAAACCTGCCTTGCAATTCTTTGTACATCTGCAAATCCTCTTGTTGTAACCTCTCCTGCAATATGAACACTTCCTGTTGTCACCATTGTTTCAATAGCAACTCTTGAATCAGGATCTTGCGCAATTAAATTGTCTAATATAGCATCTGAAATCTGGTCGCAAATTTTATCAGGATGTCCCTCTGTAACAGATTCTGAAGTTATCACATATTTTTTCATATGAGATAAAAAAGTATTATATTTTTAAATAAAACTATACTATATTATATATAAAGAATAGAACAACATTACTCTGTTAACTTATCGGTTGGTGGATAAGCGATTTTTGTGATTTTCCAAAAAGATAAATATTTTAAATAGGTATTATCTATGAATTGTATGGAATTAGATGTAAATGAGTTATTTTATAGGGTTGAAGATAAAAATTTAGAATATAAAGAGGGATTGGATAACGATGATATATCTCAAACAATCGCTTCTTTTTCAACGAGCGATGGGGGATATATTTTAATTGGAGTTAAGAATGATGGAACTCCAATAGGTTACAGATGTTCAAAAGAGAAAGTTAAAGCAAAATTAAACAATCTTTCTAAAGATTTAAATGGGGATAAGGGAAATATAGAAATTGATTTTAAAGAACACGCTCCAGAGAGATATATTGTAATAGTAAGAGTTTATGAAGGAGACAGAAAACCTTATGGATGGAAGGGGGCGTATTATAAAAGAGTTGATTCAAGAGATGAAAAATTATCTCCAGAAGAGATAATGGAAATTAAATTAAAATCAAAGAATTTAACCTTTGATTCTTTGACAAACAATATCCATAATAGAAAAAGTAATATTTCTGATTTGGATAATTCAAAAGTTTTAAATTATATTCAACTTGCAAATAGTGGAAAAAGAAATAGGAGAATAGAATTTGATAATATTAAAAATTTCTTAAAAAATTCAGATTTATTAATCGGAGATTGTAATATTAAAAATACTGCGATGTTATTTTTTGGAAAAAAACCACAGGATTCTTTTCAAAATGCTAAAATTAATTTTTTAATTTATGTTGGAGATGCAATTGATAGCTCTAAATTGAAATACAGAAAACATATTGAAGGAGATTTAATTAATCAAATTCAAGAACCCTTTAATCTTATAGAATCTAACACAGAGAATAAAGTAATAATGGAAGGGTTAAGAAGAATTGAAATAAATCAATACCCTATGGATGCAATTAGAGAAGCTCTAATAAACGCAGTAGCTCATAGGGATTATTCTATATTTAACTCCGATATTGTAATAAGATTATTTAGTAACAGATTAGAAATAATTAATCCCGGGGGATTGTTGGAAGGAGTGATATTACAAGAATTGAAAAAGGGCGGACATCCATCAGTTAGGCGAAATCCTAAAATCTGCCAGCTTTTAGATAATTTAGGATTAATGGAACAAGCAGGGCAAGGAATAAAGAATATTATTGAATCTATGAAAAAGTTTGGTTTAGAAGAACCAAAGATAGAAAGCGATAATGGTTTTTTTAAAATAGAATTTAAAGGGCAGAAATTAGAAGGAGATAATTTTTCAGAACACCTAATCGGCTCATCTATAGATTTAGAACCCGTGTTAACTAATTTAGAAAGAAGAGGATTAAAATACATCAATTCATTAGACAAATTACAATCTATAAGGATAAATGAATATATGAAAATAATTAAAAGTAAGACAAGAATAACTGCAAAAAGGCACTTGGATAAATTTGTAGAGTTGGGTATTCTTGAAGTCTCAAAATTAGGTAAGAGCTTAATCTATAAAAAAACATAGATGTATACAGTTTATATATAAATGGTATATATATCTATTCCACTGGAAATTGAGGTTATTTCTTATCAGCTAACTTAATTAACTCTAACCATCTATTAGGAGTTTCAAACTGCAAAGAAGGAATAGCCAACTCTGAAGGACTTTTGCCTTTAAGGGCTTCGTGTGGCTTGATAAAATTATAAAATATTTCTATGCCTTTCATTAAAGAATAAGCACTCTCAACAGAGCCGTGAAATCCTCTAAAATTTTGTGTTCTCTGCCTTATTGTGTTATGCAATCTTTCAACCCAAATATTAAAGCCCTCACCTTTTCTTTGAGTTACTATCTTATGAAATACTTTATATTTTCCTAATTGATTATCATAACCCCAATTCTGCTTAACAATATTATCATAAGCCATAAAGCCATCTGTTGTGCAGATTTTAATCTGTTCGCCTGTTTTATTTTTAATGTTTAATAAAACATTTTTTCTTATATCTGTTGTTAAACGCCAATTTCCTTTTTTATCTTGATAAATCTCTTTTTTGTATTTAGTTGGATTTTGTTTGTAATATTCTAAAAGAGAATTTAAAATATAAGTGTAAGCTCTAACTAAAAAAGTTCCAGAGCCACAGGCAGAATCTAAGATTTTGATATTTTCTATTTGTTTAGGTGTTTTTCCTTCTATTAATTTTCCTATTGTATTCTTAACAATATAATTAACAACAAATTCAGGGGTATAATAAACCCCTCCCGCTTTTCTAATTTCTGGCTTTTCTTCTACTTTCGCCTGATGAGAAGAAGTTAATCTAATAGTTTTTCCTAAAAATTTTTCATATACTTTGCCTAAAATTTCAATAGGCAAAACTGAAAAATCATAAGGGGATTTTGGATAATAAAGATTAACTATAATCTCTTTCAAAATTTTATCATCAATTAATAAGGTTGATGTTAGTTTATCTTTAGAAAAATCAAAAATACCACTATTATACCTATCATCAGCTTCTTTAAAATAAGGTATTAAATTTTTGTAAATATTCTCTTTTTTTGCAATTTCGTTTAATGTTTCATACTTCTCTATATTTTTATATTCACAGATTATTAAAAATAAAATTCTATCTATAATCTTCTGAACAGAATAATTTAATTCAGAAATATTTAAATTAGGATTTCTTAAAGCCAAATTCTTTGCTAAACTGTCTCTCCATTTTTCAATCTCTTTAAGAAATTCGTTATCAACTTCTGATGTCCCTTTCATTCCTTTTTCAGAAGTTATAAATTTATCAAAACTGCCTTTAAGCACAGCTTCTTTAGAAAAAATATCCCATATCTTGTCAAAATTTTCTAAATAATCTTTATAGTTTATAACCATAATTCTGGCTACATTAGGATTATCTTTATCATTTGGTTTAACTCTGCAATCATATACTATAAACTCCTCAAAATCGGTTAAGATAGAAATAGGGATACCAACATTCCAAGCATAACGCCTTAATTGATAAGCTGATTCTTGATTATCTTTTAATTGCACAGATGGTTTTTTTGCTTCTACAAAGAATATTCTTTGCCCCCCAATTCTAAAAGCATAATCTGGTGCTTTTGTGTTTCCCTCTATCTTTATAGCGTCTTCATTTATTACCTCTTTAAATTGCTCTGAACTTCCAGCCGTATTGTCTATATCCCAATCTAATAATCTAAAGAATTTATCAATAAATTCTTTCCTAACCTGTGCCTCTTTGTAAGTAGAAAGTTTAAACCGATAAGTTAACAGAGTAGAACAACATCAAGCTTAATAAATTAGCAATTCTAATAAAGGGTATATAATATAACAAAATATGGAAATTAAGATGGGCGAGTCGTATAATGGATAGTACGCAACTTTGCGGAAGTTGAAATCGAGGTTCAATTCCTCGCTTGCTCATGTTTCAATCAAAGACGAAAAAACCGAGGTTCAAATCTTCGTGGGGACATTTTGAATCCACAAGATTTAAATTCACATAATCCTTAGATTATCTATGAAAAAAAGGGGCAAGAGAAGTAAAATAAGTAGGAGAATTAAAACCAATAAGGATAAAGCGTGGAAGATAGGAATTGCTATAGGGATTATCTTGATTCTTGTTGTATTATATTTTTCTTTTAAAGATAAATTAACAGAATCAAATATTAAACTTACCAAACCTACAGAAATCTCCCCGTTAGAATTGGTGCAAAACAAAGAAAAATATGAAAATAAAACAATTAAAATAACAAATGCTCTTATTCCAGACCCAAATTTTATTTATGTTAAAGAGAATTCAACAGAAGAAAAAATATTCATTAAGCCAACTAAGTCTACTTATTGCCTTTATTTTAATGTGACAGGGAAATTAGAAAGAGACAATACTTTCAGAAAATGGGTTTTTTTAGTAGACAAATTTGAATGTGTTAGCAAAACCTAATTAAAAATTATCTACCATAACACATATCCAATTCTACATTCAAATTCCCATTATCCATAAAAATTGCCTGGCTTGTTCCTGCTTCAGAACTGCAATTATTAAAATTTCCTTCTGTAAAATTCATAATATATTCAGGAGGAATATCTAATTTAGAATCTTCATAGTAAATGTTTAGTTTATATGCTTTGTTTATTGAGATTTCTGAAACCTGGAAACTATCTTTAACAATCTTTGAGTATTCTTCTTCTAAAATCTCGCAAGCTAATTTGTTTAAGTTTATGCAATTCTCATTTCTATAACACGCCTTAGTCAAATCCTGGACATTTTTATAATCAGGAACATAACTTGTTGTGCAGTTTGTTGTATGATACATCGAAGATTGAAGAAAATCAGAGATTTCTGCGCTTGTTTTTTCAACCTTTCCTCCTCTATCAATTGAGAAACTTAAAAACATCAGTCCTAATACCATAACAATTACAATTATGACTGCAAAACCAACGATTTCACTTTGTGATTTTTTGTTTTTTATCATCTTTTTTTATTATTAATTTAGTTTGATAATCTGTTAAACGATTTAAGCTTTGCAGATGAGATGATTAAGTTTTGGCTTCTCTCACCTGATATTATCTCATTTTATTTATTATTGATTTAGTTTTTTTCATTTTCTATCACTCCCTGCTAATAGCATCCCTATTTCACATTTTTCATAAGGATTTTGTTCAAATTCAACTCTGCATAGTGCAACAAAACTACCAATTTCATTTTTATGTTGGTTCTTGTCATAAACTTCAAGAACATCACAATCAGGATAGTTTTGAATATTGCATTTAATCCATTCTGTTTCATTCTCACTGAGCCCACTAAACTTTACAATTCTTAGGCTAGTAAATGGCCAATAACTTTCATAACTTTTCTTGCCAATTAAACTCATTAATTTATCCTCGTCAATGCAATTTGGCCTGTTTCCAGTGCAAACAAACTCTGCTGTTCCAGCAAGATTTGAAATAGCACTTAAGGTTCTTTCTTCTTCAATATTAGTAGCAGATTCCTTTAAATTTTTATAAACAATTGTAGCAGCAAACAAACCCACAAGCACAAAAAATAAAATTATGGCTACAAGCATAAATGCCATTTCCTGGATTTTCAGCTGTCCATTTTTTGAAAATCTAGGCACTAAAAATCTTTGATTTTTTCCAGCCTGAATCTTCAATTGTGATTTTTTGGATTTCATTTTAATACAACTTACAGCTTTCAATTGTCATACTATTCTTTTTATCAATTGATTCTGCTTTTAATGACAATAAATAAAGATTCTCTGACGACTTTAAAGCCTCAGCATCGGCTTTCATAATTAATAAATCTGGCTCAACAGTTGAACCACACTCTTTTAAATTAATAATATCAATCTTCCTGGTATAAATGTCTGCTAATTCAGAAAACTTTTTCATTAATCTTTTAACATTACATTCATAAATTTCAGGAGAAGAAAAAATTGCCGCGTATAATAAACTATTGTCATAATACAGAACCTTATTAATTTTGAAAACTTTTCCATAATCATATTGGCTGTTGCATGAATAATCTTCGCACAACCCATAAACCGAAATCTCACATTGAGAATTAAAACAAACTTTTGTTCCTGTGCAATTTTTGTCATTTAAATCATCTGTGAAATAAATATTTTTTAAATTTAAATTTTGAATTTCTTCTTTGATTTCATTCGGTGCTTGGTAAAAACAATAATTATCCCCAGAAATCATAATCAAATCATCAATTTTAAATGGAAAATTAAAAGGCATAGAAAATAAATATAAATTCTTCCCTTCAGTCATATCTCCGGCGAAAACATATTTTATACTATTGATTTCTCCTCCTTTTTCACCCCAACCCCCAAAAGTTTTCTCAGAAAATGCAATTGTCTGCTTTCCAAAAGTTCCAACATCGCTACATGTATAATAGGTTCTTGTTTCTTTTTTAAAATTAATCTGCTCTGATTTCCCAGAAGCTAATCCAGGACGAATTGGATCAAGCAGAATGTCAAGTTTTGCAGCAGTTTCTGTGTAGATTTGATACTCACTTATTCCAATTATTTTTGCAGTTGCATAAATCGCAAGAAGTAAAATTATAACTCCTGCAGCAATTGCAAAAATCCAGTTAAAAGGCATTGCAATGCCTTTTTTTATTTTCATTTTCTTATTTTCCTCTTTTTGTTTGGTAATCTAATAAATGGTTTAATATGAATCAATCATCCCGTAGCTTAATCTTCTCAATCTATTCTTAATTAGTGTTTAACATTATTAATTAAGTTTAATTTAAAGTTACAAGAGCTTCATTAAATCCCTTTTCAATTTGAATAGTAATTTTGCTTTTTTCAATTGGAATACAATAGGGGTTTTTTGATTTTGTTATTTCATTAACATTAATATGTTTGACATTTACATAAGGCATATTACAAGCTTTTTCTTTTGGATAAAAAAACATATTTCCATTTGAGAATTCATATATACTTATATCAGAATAAACCTTGCTTTCTAAATCTCCTCCTTTTAAGGAATTAGAGAGATTTGCAAAACAAACATAATCTAATCCTGAAGGAAGAGTATAACTTATTTCATCTATAAATTTTTGAGAATTCCAAGCTTTTCTAATATCTCCATCCTTGCCACTTAAATCTTCAATAAACATTATAGCTTGCTTCATCTGTGAATCTCTGAGAATTCCAGGCTTTGTCAATATCCCCTCCTTCATTTGCAAAATCCTCAATAAACAAACCGAGCTGAGTGCATTTTTTTAATCCTAAAAAATGATTTATAGCAATTCCGGCAACAACCAAAATAAACACAATTAGTATAATTGAAAATATAACTCCAAAACTCATTCCAAAAACTTCCTGTGCTTTTTTTCCTCTTTTCATAAGATTACTTATTAATTTAGATATTTAAAACTTCCTTAATTTTTTATTGGTAATTGATAAATGACCTGTATTTATTATAGATTTAATTATAAAAGAGCAAGGCTTATAAACTATAAAACCCCCTCAATTTTATTAATGTTTGTTAAAATGTTCCACAAATTTTGGAGGGGTGGTCTTGTACAAAAACTTCTTGAAAGAACAAGGAATATCAGGCCTAAAAATATAGTTCTAACAACTGCTGCAGGAGCAACTTTATTTGTGCTGCCTTATATTTCTGGCTGTACTGCAGAGCAAATTGGACAACAAGCTGATAACATGTTTAAGGGTCTTGATGATACCCCCAAAAGCACAGTATATGCAGCAGGAAGTTCGATATTTGAATATAATGCAAGTAATCCTGATATTCCATTAAATGAAAGAAGAGGTCAGGCAGCACTAAGTGGTCTTTATGGAACATTAGCCCAACAAGAGGCAATGAAAGAAGCCGCAAGAGAAGGAAAAAGTGAAGTGAATGTTAATATTTATCCAAACACTAATCAAAATCCAGTTCCAGAAAAAAAAGAACAAAATTTACCCTATTTAAGCGTTTTAAATGAAGCAGACGATAGGGGGGTTAGTTTCTGCTTATGGAAAGACTTAAATTACAATAATAAAATTGACTTAGATAAAGAGGAAATTTTTCCAACAAATATTTTTTATAAGGAGGATTTAATAATAGCAGTTACTAAAATCCCAAAACATACAAAAACAATACAATGTTTAATTTATGACATTACCTCTCCTTCAGAAAATGTAATTGTTGAGGGATATAGGATGCAACCCGATGGCAATCAGATATTGGATGAAGATACTTTTAAATTTGGAGATTTACATACAGGAAAGATAGCATCTGCTTATAAATCTCTTCCTATAGGCACAAAGAAATATGAATTTAAGGTCTTTAGAGAAGGCGAAGATAAGCCATTTGCAACAACAAACTTTTTTATAAATTATGATTTAACAGCAGACCAGGTTAGAAGATAAAATAAATTTATCAATAACAACAAGACATAAAACTCTTCTCAATCAAAAACACAATTGTAAAATTTGTAATACTCTAAAGAGCTAATACAGATATAAATTAAAAACTGTTATTGAGTTTACAACTCAATCACATTCTCGCCTAAATTATAAGGCTTTACAATAATTGAGCATGTGTTTGGATCAGGCTGATTATCATATCCATCTTTGCATCTTATATAATAATTCTGTGATTTCCATTCTGCAGTATGAGCTTCTTGATTATCATAAGGCATTGCAATTCCATCTTTAATCTCAAAATTGCAGTCTTTTATAGAATAAGAACAAATAGATTTTTCATTTGTTATTATTTTCAGACTACCTTCTTTGTATACTCTTACAACAGTTGGAGCACTTTCATCAACTTCAACACTAAATGTAGTAGAATTATAAGCTGCATTTCCTCCTAAGTCTACACACTTGAAATAATATTTATAATTGCCTGTTGTTAGATCTTGTCTTTGTGTGTGTTCATTAGTTCCTGTTTCTAAGAATTGTATGTAATCTTTTTCTTGTGTTGAATTTGAATAATAACAAATAGCCTCTCCGTTTCTATATCCGTAATCAGTTTTAACATACAGTTCAACAGGAATAGTTTTTGTTGAAGCTCTTATTGTTTCATTTGGCCCAACATTCATTATACTTAATGGCTGTGTTCCAATTATTGTATATTTATAGCTTTGAGTATTAACATTTAGTTTTTCAGAAACATCTCTGCATCTGAAATAAAAGTCATTTTCAACTCTGTCTTTTATCCCAGTCAATGTTGTCTTGCAGGTATAAACATTATTATTGTTCATTTCCCATAAATTAGTTGAGCACGCCATTGTATTTTCCATATTGTCAAATGTTCTGTCTTCTCTTGACCATTTGCATTCAGCAGGCTCATTAACATAAACTTCTATATCTAAACTTGATTTATTAAACTGAATTGGAGAATTGCTTGGATTACTAACATCAACAATCCTTGGAGGAGTTGTGTCAGGCCCTGGCTTGACACAGAATCTTACTGAAAATGCATCTTGATTGAAATTTCCATTTGCATCCTGACATCTTATATATAATGTATAAGTCCCGTCATTTTTCAATTCAGGAGCTATTTTATTTACAGTATCGGGTCCTGGCAAAGACATCATCTCTGTATGATTGTAAGAGAATAAACTGTCTCCCCCTACATAATAATTCATTTCATCAAATCCTTTTGTTAAATTATAATCTATTTTACATTGAGAAGGCTCGTCTGTTGCAAGATTAAATTCTAAAGGAGTAAATGCTTCTACACAGCTTCCATCTTCTTGGCTTATAACAACTCCTGTTGCAGGAGGCCTTACTGCTTTATCTGGCTTCCAGATATAACCTTTTAACAAGCTTCCTATTTTAATTAAAGGAGAATTAACATCATGAGGATTAACCCATGCACATTTTTCCTCTGTTGTTCCTGCATTAAGTAATTGACATGCTTGTCCTAATGACTTACATCTATATTCAGAACATCCTCCTTGGATCTCATTACATAATTCACAATCAGCTCCTCCTGTTGGGGGCTGATAAGGCAAACAATTAAATTCAACTGTTTCTGTGTCTGTTTTTTTGTACATCATAATAAATATTAAAAGTCCGACTCCAATTCCAGCAATGCCTGGGCTTAAGAATTTTGTTCCAAACAAACCCTTTTGTGCAGTCTTAGTAAGATACTGCCCAACAACTTTGTAAGTCATTGTTCCCATAAGTGTTGATAAAAATACTGCTTTTGAATTATCTGAACTCATTCCAAGAATTGAAGCAGCACCATATGCAAGTCCTGCAACAGTTAATGAGGTAATAGCATTGCTTAAAAGATTATCAGTAAATGCAGATGTAATTGCAGTCCATTTGCCTGCTGGTTGCATATTCTGTATATCAGCATCACTTAATGCTTTGAAATCTTTGCCTTCCATATATCCCCATTTTCCATCTTTTTGAACCAAATCAAAAGATTTTCCATTAAGAGTAAATCTCATATCAGATTTTAAGCCAGCTATTTTTGTAGCTGAAGCTTCAGCTGCTATCTGTTCTGGTGTTTTTGTTTGAGCAGGTAATTTAACAGTATCGCCTTGACTATCCTTAGCAACACCTGGAGTAGGAGTAGTAATTGGCCCAGAAGGAGTTATAGAAGGCAAGGTTCCAGTTGCAGAAGGGGAAATAGATGTCTCTATTCCACTTATCTTAACAGTATTCACAGAACCACCAGGAAGCGCAGAAGACATCTCATAATCTATCTCAGTATAATCTAAATCTCCAAGACTCTGTTTTAAGTTTTCGAATTCTTGAACACTGATTTCTTTTTGTTGATAATATAATTTTCCATTTGCACCAAACCAAACATTTATTGTTTCACTATCTCCCATACCCCAGTATTTTTCATTTATTAGATTAATATTAGTCCCAGGCTTAATAATCTGATCTCCTATTTGAATTTGAGAATATGTTGGAGAAGCAGTAGTAGCCCCACTCACCAGCCCAATTCCAAAGCTGAGTTTTTCAAGTAAATTTCCTAAACCTTCTAAGATGCTAGGTTTTTGAGAAGCAAGCTCATCACCTGCTATTGGATTTAAATTTCCTAAAATTCCTTGGGTAATTGTTTTCTTTTTTCCATCAACTTTCCATTCAGCACCATCATCTGTAAATCTATTAGCAATATTTGTATAAGCTCCGCAATCTCCAATAGAAGTGCAAACCCTGTTCATTTGTTGGGCATAACTTTCTTCTAAACACTCACAATTTTCAACACATTTCTTGCTTCCTAATAATTTTTTTTCATAAACTACAACACATTTAGAATTTCCTAAACTACAGATGGGCTTAGCATCTCCATCACTCCAGAATTTTAATCCAGGAGGAACATTTGGCAAGCAAGCACCTCCTCCTAATTGAACCCCAGAAGAGATTTCTTTTGTTTCTTCTTCTTCTTCTCCGCCAAAAATAGCTTTTCCTGTTAATCCTCCTGAAAATCCTCCTGTTTTTCCAGCCCCAAAAACTCCAGTAGAACTAGGGGCTGTGGATATTGCGCCTGTGCCTGCTCCAGGAATACTAGCTCCTTCTAACCAAAAACAATCTCTTTTGTCTATATTAAGGCATTTTTCTTCTTCATTCTGGTCAATACAATCCTGCCATCTATTGACTCTGCAAGCAGCTTCTGTAAAAGTTACACCCTCTGATTCTATATTTGCTTGAATACACTGTTCATTTCTAAAATCAGCACAAGGCTCAATTATTTCTTCCCCATAAATACAAACATGCCTGAAATGCCTGCTTCCAACTAAATCTTTTCCCTCTCCTACTTTAGAATCATAAATACACCAGCTTTCTCCATTTTTGTAATCATTTCCATTTTCAGTATCATAACAATTCAAATCCTTGCAGATATAATTTCCATAACTAGCACTTCCCTTGCTGCAAATGCTTCCTTGGAAATAATCACAGTTTCCGCAGGTTTTGCTTCCTGCATTCGCATTCTGATTATTATAATTACAACTTGCTGATTTGTCAATTTTTTTCTGCCAATAAGATTTATCATTTAACTTAGAGGCATCATAAATATTTGCAGTATTGCCGCAAGTATCTAAGAAATAAACTTCATCTCTGCCTTGGATACAGGTGGTTTTTGTTGAAGGCCCGCAGTTAGTTGCTAATTCCTCTGCAGAACATAAATAATTCTGGAAAAATTCAGTACTGGAAGTCATATTTCCTCCTGATTTTGTACTTAAACATTCTCCTCTTGTTGTAAACTTGCAGGTTCTTTGGTAATCAACTTCGTAAACACAAGCACCTTCATCTTGTGCAATAGCTGTTGCAATACAGCTTCCTTCATTAGTAATATCTTTTCTGAAATTAGTTTCCAATCCATATAATCCTGAAAGCATTTTGCATCTTGTTAAAGTCACAAAACTTGCCTGTGTTCCTATTAAACAGCATCCTAAACTACACTGAGGAATATTGCATTCTCCTTCGTCAATATAAGTCCCATTTTGATCATTGCAAACCTTTTGAGGAGTTCTTTCCATGCATAATCCTTGTTGAGAATCATAACAGCAACCCGGCTTGCAAAACGAAGTTGCATCACACGAAGCAGGAGTTACTCTAAGAGTTTTATCGCAATTTTCTTCTAATGTATTCTGACACCAGGCTCCTGTTTTTGTTCTTTCACAACAGACATTAAATGCAGGCCAAGCGCTTGCCTCTGCTTTAACATTCGGGGCTAATAAAAATGCAAATGCAAAACTGGCGATTATTAATATTGATATCTGCAGATAACACATCTGAGCTTTTCTGCTGATTAATCTTCTCAGCTTATTTTTTTGTTCTCTTTTTTTAAACATCTTTTTTTATTGTATATCAGCAATACTTAATCACTTTATACGCTTTGGCTTCTGTTTTCTTAGCGCAATAGATTTTTTGTTACTGATTTTAGTTTATTTATTTTTGTAATTTATAAAACGATTTTAAGTTGGGCTTGAGTTTCATTAAGTTCTGTTGATTAGCTTACTCTTTCTTTTCCCACACATCTTATTCGTTTTCGTTATTATAAATTTATTTAGTTTTTCCTCCTATTCTCCAGTTAATCCTGCAGGAAGTGCAACACTCCTGCTTGCAAACATAAATTTATCTGAAGTAGTTCTGTCAGTTAAAATATAAATTGTTGTCCCATCACTCTGCTTTTTCTTTTC
>Ga0209541_10012112_pt1 | contig 13384 bp, 14 predicted proteins | sample RifCSPlowO2_01_FD_184027 | JGI IMG/M metagenome (GOLD analysis project Ga0209541, IMG submission 184027) | Groundwater microbial communities from Rifle, Colorado - Rifle CSP2_plank lowO2_0.1 (SPAdes) (version 2) | ecosystem: Environmental > Aquatic > Deep subsurface > Groundwater | place...
CCGCCTTACGCGCCCTTTCTGGTGTGGGCGATTATACCGCCAAAGCCGTTCGCGTGTTCGCATGGAACGAGCCGGAGGTTCTCATTGAAACCAACATTCGCACCACATGCATGCACCATTTTCATTCAAACGTTTTGCCCGCCTGCGCCGAGGCTTCGGCGGGCAGGCAAAATGTTAGAATGTCAGACAAAGAGATATTTCCGTTAATGGCGGAGGCGGCGAAGGGGCAAGACCCGAGGGAGTGGCACTGGGCACTGATGGATTATGGAGCGCATCTAAAGAAAAGAGGCGTGCGGTTGAACGCGAAAAGCGCGCACTACATGAAGCAGTCAAAATTTGAAGGGTCGTTGCGCCAAGCGCGCGGGGAGGTATTAAGAAGTTTGCTATGTGGAGAAATGTTCGACCTACGAGGTCGAACATATACTAAAGCGCTCGCAGGGCTCGCAAAAGACGGGCTTATTGAGCGGCGAGGGGCTAAGTGGTACGTTGCGGGGTAGACCCCGCAGTAGATGGTGGCGAATGGGCGCATAATTAAAATTGAAAAACGAAAAATGAAAACGATAGTTAAAAAATCAAAACCGGAGAAGCGTCAGATTTTTTAATTTTACGTTGTCGTTTTTAGATTTTCACTTTCACTTTTTGATTTATATAATTTACTGACGGGGTCAACCCCGCAGTAGAAAAATATACATATGACACAGGAAGCGCTCAAACAAGAACCGGCATACGCCAAACATCTCCATCAGGTGGATGGCGAGTGGTATATGCGCTTGGATAAGGAATCGCGCGGTGTGAAAATTCCGGCAGATATTGCACGTGTAATCAAGGGTGCATTGCGGATGGAGCAACTTCGCAAAAGTGATAAAAATATGCGGATACGCGGAGCGTATTCAAAAATAAATTGTCATGAAACGGCACTTTTCGCGATTGGCGCATTGGATAGAGATTACGCGCTCGGAAACTACAGCATGCCGCTGTTTCCAGATGTACAATATAAACAGCATGAGGAGTTTTCTGATTTACAAACGCATGTACAGAAGCATGTCGGTAACGAGCTGTGGCTCGTTCAAGTAAAGGCATTTCCAGAGTCAAAAAAAGTTGAACACTCGTTTCTTGCAGGTATTGATGAACGTGGCAACGTGGTTTGTTTTGAAAAACAGGGATCAAGACACGAACCCCTCTCTTTTCGCGTTACCAATCTCGTTTACATATATGGGCTTTACAGTGAGAAGTATTGGGCTGGCGGCTCGATTGATTCGATCAAAGAACATCCCCTTGTCAAGAAAATTCACGAACGCAAAGGTCCGCCCGATATTAAATCGTCACAATCACCGGAATCACAATCGGCCGCTTGAGTGTTTTTTGAAGCAAGAAGCGCGTGACGGAATCCGCGAGTTCTTCGCGTGCGTTATCAAGGTCTACAGAGCGTGGATGGCGAAACGAGCCCTCCACACTTTTTCTTACAATGAGCCGCGTTTGATCCATAAGGTCTTTGTTCTCGCGCAAATACACAAAGCCGCGCGAGATTATGTCGGGTGACTTATGAAGTTTTCCCGTTCTGCGATCTATTGTGGCGACAACAACACAAAAACCCTCTTGCCCGAGCGCTTTTCTGTCGCGCATCAAAACGTCCGAAAGTTCCGATATGGTATGTCCCTCCACGACGCGCATTTCCGACGGCGCCTTGTGCGGCGTCCTCACAATTTTCTCTCCGCCGTGTATTTCAATAACGGTGCCATTATCCGGTACCACCGTGTTTCCATGTGGCACGCCAAGTTCTTCCGCAAGGTCTGCATGCACGCGTAGCATGTAGTGATAGCCATGCACGGGCACGAAGAATTTTGGCTTAATTTGCCTGTGTATCCACGCCGCCTCTTCACGGTTTCCGTGGCCCGATGCGTGCACATCGGAGGCGTGATAGGTAATAATGTGCGCGCCCTGACGAGAAAGATTATCTTTCAGTTTTTGCACCGCGCGCTCGTTTCCCGGAATAACCGATGCCGATAAGACCACCGTGTCAGTCGGCGTTAGGTGAATGTGTTTATGTGTTTTATGGCCGATGCGCGCGAGAGAGGCAAATTCATCACCCTGCGCGCCGGTCGCAAGAATCACCAGTTTCTCTGGCGGGTAGTCACCCATGTTTTCAACGGCGACCACCGTGTCGTCTTTGTATTTTATGAGTCCAAGTTCTCGCGCTATTTCAATGTTTGTGCGCATGGAGCGCCCGTCTATCACCACCTTCTTGTTGTATTTCTCGGCAAACTGAACAACCCGAATGAGTCGTTCCAAATGTGAAGCGAACATGGCAATCACCAGGCGTCCCTTGGCGTCGCGAAGAATATTTTCAAGAGTACGGTATACCGTTTGCTCGGGAATGGAAAAGCCGGGTTGCCATACGTTCGTGGAGTCCATAAGGAGACACAGCACTTTCCGGTCTTTGAATATACCGAACTCCCGAAGCTCTTCTTCCGACGGCGTGCCGTCCATGTGATTCAGCTTTATATCGCCCGTGAATACGACGTCTCCCCACGGGGTTTCTATAATGATGCCCATGGCGTCCGGCACTGTGTGTGTTACGCCGAAGAAGCGTATCGTGTGAGCACCGACTTTTATTGATTCTCCGCTCTCAACCACGTTGACGGTTACGGGCGTTGTTTGCGCAAACTCTTCCTGCCGTTTCTGTATCATTTTGCAGGTCAAGCGGCGAGTATAAATAGGGGGGTTGCCGATGCGGTCAAGCACATAGGGGATGCCACCGATGTGGTCCAAGTGGCCGTGAGATATAAAAATAGCCCGTATCTTGTCGCGCCGGCTCTCAAGATAACCGGTATTTGGCAATATATAATCCACGCCGGGTGTTTCTTCTTCGCGGAATTGGAATCCGCAATCAAGGATATAAATATCGTCGCCCACTTCAACGACGGTCATGTTACGTCCTATCTCTTCAACGCCGGAGAGCGGGATAATGCGCACGACGTCTTTCGGAAGCGGCGGGATCGGTGTGCCGTTCGTGCGGCGGTGTTCGCTCGGCGCTTGGTGCGCAAGGCGCACTTTTCCGCGACTGCGGGGCGGACGCGTGCTGAAACTGCGAGAGCGGCGGCGTGGAGGAGCACTACGCGTGTCGCGGCGCTCGCCTTGGCGCTCGTTACCGCGATGCGCGCTGTGTTGGTGTGGAGAAAACATACGAATAATTATTTATGCGATTAATGTATTTCTAGAGGAAAATAACAAATTACAAATCCCAAATTCCAAATAAATTCAAATCACCGAAATCACAAATTCAAAATGGGTACGTCGTGTTTGGTATTTAGTAATTGGAATTTAGATATTGTTTGTGATTTGGTGCTTGTAATTTAATGCTTTTTGTAAATTCGTAGTCATTCATAGATTCGGACATATCTTTACGGGGCGAATATATTCCACACACGCTCGGTATCTACATACCATGTGTGCACTTCGGCGAAGCGATCCTTGGGAGTTGAAACGACGCCGAGCTCTACGCCGTGCACGTATGTCGGAATTACGTACATAAATTGCGGAGCGTACAGAAATACCGCGGGCGTGTCTTTTTGTACGATGTCTCTGAATATGTTATACAACTCTTCGCGCTTCTTTTTATCCACCGTCTCGCGCGCTTCTTGGAGGAGCGAGTCGGCACGCGTATTTGCGTAGAGCGCAAGGTTTAATCCGGGGTCGTTTCTTTGGCTGGAATGCCAGAATGCAAAGAGGTCGAGCGTTTTTCCTACAACTTCTCCAAAGAGGAGCGCGTCGTACGCACGCGGTCGTATTACGGTATTGTTCAGTTCGGACAATGTATATACATGCACGGAAACATCGGCGCCAATCTGTCGCCATCGTTCGGCGATGTATTCCGCGGTCTTCACCAATTCCGGCGCGTCCGAAGTTGCTAGTGTGAATGCAAGAGGGGTAGTCTTTTTGTGCCATATTCCGGATTCTTCATCAAGCGACCAACCGCCTTTTTTTAGAATTGCGTGCGAGGTTTCTATCCATGCCTTCTCGATTTCCTCTGCGTCGCTGCCCCTTTCTTCTGCCTCGCGCTCCGGCTCTTCTGTCAGAATACCCGGAGGAATGGGGCCGGAGAGTGGTGTACCGAACCCTCCCAGCACGTCACGTATGAGAGCGTCCTTGTCCACTGAAGCGTCGAGTGCGGCGCGAACCGATGGATCAGCAAGCAGAGCCAGATGATTTTGGTTGAAAAAGACGCCAAATACGCGTGGCAGAGTCGTCCGAAGTTCAATTAAATTGTTTCTGCGTGTGTTTATTTTTTCCGGTGCTATTCCTACGAACATATCAATGGCTTCGGCGTTATGTGCCGCGAGAAGCGTCTCCTCGTTTTGATAAAAACGGAACGTCAGACGGCGTAGATGTGGTACTCCAAGCGCGTAATCGGGAAATGACGCGAGTCGTAGCTCGGTTACGGCGCCGGTGCGGTCGGTTTTTGCACTTTTGAACCGGAACGCTCCAGAGCCTACGGGGTTTGTGTTCCGCGGAGAGAACGGAAACTCTTCCGGAAGGACATTTTTCCATACATGTTCGGGAAGGATTCCAAGCGTGGTGTTTTCCAAAAAAGGAGCATAGGCGTTTTGCAATGAGAACACGATTGTTTTTTCGTCCTGGCTGGTGACCGATACGCCTTCCCAATCGGGTCGACGCGGGCTTTTTACATCCGGATGCTGTGCCATGCGCACAGTGAATACTACATCTGGTGCGGTGACGGGTTCTCCATCATGAAATGTTATATTGTCGCGCAGGATAAAAGTATATATTTTGCCGTCTTCGGATATGTCGTATGAAGCGGCAAGATTGGGCGCGGTGGTTCCGTCAGCGAGTGTTTTTGTGAGCCCGGAAAATACGAGCTCGGTGAGGTCGTTGTCTGTTTGCGACACTGCAAGAATCGGATTAATGAACCTCACGGAGCCGACCATTCCTTCAGTAATGCTTCCGCCACGAGAAGGGACCACCACTGTTGCTTCGCGATTTACTGCAACGAGAAGAATAAGAATACTAATACCGAGCATTGCGGCAAGTATGTAGAGCAGTAGTCGTTCACTCGGTCGCAAGTTCGTCAAGACTTCTTCCAGCACGTGCGCACGTGGCAAGCGCCTACGCTTAAAAAGCGTTTCTCGCACGGAGGCCGCAACGGGTTCTGCAGTTGAAGAGCGAGAAGGGGGAGGTGTGGATTCAAAATCGGAGTTCAAGGTTGTATAAACGCACGACCAACCTCCTCGGGGCGAGGAGTGTATGCGTGTGGGTTAAGTGAATAAGTTAATGAGAGCCGTAATGGCGAAGAGAATACCGAGGATAATGGTAGCGCGGAAAAGAGTTTTTTCAAAGCCGCGCCGCGTGTGGAAGCCCGATCCAAAGTTGTCTGCGCCGAAAGCGCCGCCAAGTGAAGCGCCGGTTTGCTGAAGTATCACGGCACCGATTAATAGCACCGAGAGGGTTATCTGCACATAGGGCAGAATGGAATTCAGGAGTTCCATACGTTAGGGAGAAGTATATCATGGTCGTTTCTATCTCGCAAGTTGGTGGTGGACTACTGACAGGGCATACCTTCCGCAGGCCAGACCCGACCCAACCCCTGCGAAAGGTATGCCCTGCCACGTAGTCCTCATGTCGTTCCGTGATAGTTTCGTGATGGGGTAGTGGAGGTGGCAGATTCAAAAAGGAAATCCCGCGCTAGTGGCGGGACTTTGATTTATCAGTTTTTTGTTTTGAGCGCCGTGAGAATGCGAGTCCTCGCGGATGCTTTTCCGGCTCGCACTCGTGTCGCCTCTTGAGAGCGGTGGCCGCGAGGCGCATGGAGCGGCTTGTGCGTCTTTCACGCTCGCGTGCTCGCGGCCGCACTCCCCACAATCGCGCGGGAAGTGCGAGTGCGGCTAGTGGACGATTCATTGCTCGATGATACTTATCAAACGTTTAATCTCTTGTCTTGCTGTGCTCCACAGTGGATAAGCCCGACGATCGCCATAAAAGAAAACAAAACAGAGTACCGAATCCGACCAGCGCTACGATTACAATGGGATGCAATCCTACCGTAGCGCCTCTCGCCGCGAAAGCGAAAAACACACAGGCAACAATAATTGCAAGAATGACTCTACTCTTCCTGTCTTTTTCCATTTCCATTTCTCCATTAACCTTCACTGCTAAGAAACAATATACACTGGATAATAAACATGTCAAGGGTCTGAGGATTTGACTCTCACGCGGACCTCATTTATAGTGCCATAGTCGTGGCGACAGTAATTTTGATGAAAAACGACCCCAGTGAAATAACCTCGCTTCGCTCGGATTTCACGGGGCATAAGTTTTTCTAAACTCGTTATTACTCGTTAATAAAAACTAATGTATGGCAAAAAAGGCAGGAAAAGTAGGCTTTCGGCCGCTCGGGGACCGCGTCTTGGTTAAACCCGAAGAGGCGAAGGATAAGAAGTCGCCAGGTGGCATCATTATTCCCGATACTGCGAAAGAGAAGCCGGAGTGTGGCGTTGTGGTCGCAGTTGGCCCAGGAAAGCGCAATGAGCACAATATAGTTGTCCCTATTTCTGTGAAAGTGGGGGACACGGTAATGTTTTCAAAATACGGATACGACGAAGTAAAAATAAACGACGAGGAATACTATGTTGTGTCCGAATCAAACATCGTCGGAGTAATTAAGTAGTTGTTATGAGAAACAACCCCAGTGAAATGATCTCGCTACGCTCGGATTTCACGGGGTCATGTTTTTCTAAATTCATTATCATTCATTAAGAAAAACAAGAAAACTATGGCTAAAAAAGTAATTTTTGATCAAGAGGCGCGCAGTGCCTTGAAACGCGGTATTGATATCGTTGCGAGTGCGGTAAAGGTAACATTAGGGCCGCGAGGGCGGAATGTCGCACTTGATCGCTCGTGGGGTTCTCCCGTCATTACGAATGACGGCGTATCAATCGCGAAAGAGATAACACTCAAAGACAAGTTTGAAAATATGGGAGCGGCAGTTGCGAAAGAAGTTGCCACAAAAACAAACGACAAAGTCGGCGACGGTACGACGACGGCAGTCATTCTCATGCAGGCCATTGTGAACGAGGGACTTCGGCGCATTTCGCTTGGTGCGAATGCGATGCGCGTTCGCCGTGGCATTGAGGCGGCGGCGAAAGATGCGGTTGATGAACTGCGGAAAATCGCACGCGAGATAAGGGGCAAAACAGACATCCGGCAGGTTGCAATCATCTCCTCGGAGTCGGAGGATTTGGGAAAGAAAATCGCGGAGGTTGTGGAGAAGGTGGGCAAAGACGGTGTCGTAACCGTTGAGGAATCCCAGTCCACGGAAATAGAATCGGATTATGTGGAAGGAATGGAATTTGATAAGGGGTATGTGTCGGCCTACATGGTAACGAACCCGGAGCGCATGGAAGCGGAAATGAAAGATGCGTCAGTCCTCATCACCGACAAAAAAATCTCAACTATAAAAGATATTCTCCCGCTCTTGGAAAAAATGGCGCAGTCGGGGAAGAAAGACCTTTGCATTATTGCGGACGACGTAGACGGCGAGGCGCTGGCGACATTCGTGGTCAACAAACTGCGCGGCACGTTCTTCGCTCTCGCGGTGAAGGCGCCAGGCTATGGCGACCGAAAGAAAGAAATGCTGGCTGACATTGCGGTAACCGTTGGCGGACAGGTCGTTTCCGAAGACATGGGTGTGAAGCTTGAAAAGGCGGATCTCTCCGTGCTTGGACGCGCGACTCGCGTGGTTGCGACGAAGGACTCCACGATTATCGTTGGCGGGAAAGGCAAGCGCGCCGATATTGACGCGCGCGTGGCACAACTGCGCACGCAGGCGGAAAATACGGATTCAAAATTTGACAAAGAAAAATTGGAAGAGCGCATCGCGAAACTTTCTGGCGGTGTAGCAGTCATTCGCGTGGGTGCGGCGACGGAAACAGAAATGAAATATCTTAAAGACAAAGTGGAAGACGCGGTTAATGCGACGAAGGCGGCGCTTGCCGAGGGAATCGTGCCGGGCGGAGGTGCGGCGCTTGCGAAAGTTGCCGACAAGCTCGGGAAAAAAGTTGACGAGAAGGCGCACGACGAATACACCATTGGCTACCGTATTCTTATCTCCGCGCTTTCCGCGCCACTTCTCCAAATAGCAAAAAACGCTGGCCGCGAAGACGCGACGGTAATTTTGCGCGATGTGGTTTCAAAAGGAAGCGGTTGGGGATTCAATGCGGCAAGCGAAAGCTCTGACGCGGCAATAGTTGATATGTACGAAGCGGGAATTATTGACCCTGTCAAAGTAACGCGTATGTGTGTAGAGCACGCGGCTTCGGCTGGAGCCGTGCTTCTCACCACGGAGGCGGCGGTGGCGGACGAACCGGAAGAAAAGAAAGCGCCTGCGATGGGTGGAATGGGTGGGGGAGAGGCGGACTATTAACCGGTGTAGCTTTTAGCTTCTAGCTGTCAGCTTCAAGTCAAGAGCTGGCAGAGGATGCCGGCATCAAACACAAAACATCCCAAACGTTTTGCCCACCTGCGCCGAGGCTTCGGCGGGCAGGCAAAACGTTTGAATGTCTTCTTCGTCGTGTTTCTGCGCCTCGCCATCCCCAACTCCTTATTGCAATGTTTTGCAAAACACTAGAATAGAATCTCCGCGCTCGGTGAGCTTATGTCGAACCGCCGGCCCGTCGTTTCGCTTCATCACAAGACCGGCAATCGCGAGCTTGCGGACGTGATCGGATGCGTTTTCATATCCGATATTCAGGCGCTCCGAACCGTAGCTCGCACAGTCTTTCACGCTGATCTCCCCTTGAATGCTTGTATTCCTTCATATGCAACGCATTGTGAAGCGTTGCACTTAGAATTAGAACTCGCGTCCCCTTGTGTTTTGTGGGAATCTGATATACTACACACATGAGTACTTTATATATTGTATTGGGCGTATTAGTAGTAATTATTGTTTGGGCAATTTGGGCGTATAACCGGTTTGTAACGCTTGCCAACCGCACGAAGGAGGCATGGGCGGATATTGATGTGCAGTTGAAGCGTCGCTACGATCTTATCCCGAATGTTATTGAAACAGTTAAGGGGTACGTGCAGCACGAGCGTGGGACGTTAGAGAGTGTAACTGAAGCGCGCACGCGCGCGATGAACGCGCAGACGGTGGAGGAGCACGCGGAAGCGGAGAACATGCTCGCGGGCGCGTTGAAGACACTTTTCGCGGTTTCGGAAAATTATCCCGACCTCAAAGCGAACGCGAATTTTGTGGAGCTTCAGCGTGAACTTTCCGACACGGAAAATAAGATTCAGGCCGCGCGCCGTTTCTACAATTCTGTGGTGCAAGAATTGAAAAATGCGCTGGAACAATTTCCAACGAACGCTGTCGGCAAAGGTTTCGGATTTACGACACGCGAGTTCTTTGAACTCGCGGAAGGGGAGGAGGCCGCTCGCCAGCCGATGAAGGTGCAATTCTAGCCACATAAAAGTAATCGTGGTATAATGTTTCCGTATGACCACATTATTGCAAGAAGCAATGGAAAAGTTGTCACTTTTGCCGGAGGAGAGGCAAAATGAGCTTGGTAAGATGCTTATAGATGTAGCCGCTGAAGACCTCCATCCATATGTTCTATCCGACGACGAGAGAGCTGCGATTGAAGAGTCGCTTGCGCAGGCGCAGCAAGGGGCATATGCGACGGACGAAGAAGTTGCGGCTATGTGGCGGCGCTTCGGTCTATGAAAGTCGTGTACACACCACGTGCGTTCAAAGACCTTGAGGATATACGTGCGTACATAGCAAAAGATAATCCAAAAGCCGCTTGGGTTGTCGCGTCCTTCATTCGGCGTTCCATTCGAAATCTTGAAATCTTGCCGCATCAAGGGCGCATGACTGATACGCCTTCAGTACGTCGAATCGTCGTTATGAATTATCCATATGTCGTGTACTATATTGTTCACAATAAACGAGTAGCGATTCTACACGCGCGTCACTCGGCGCGTGAACAGTAAAACCACTATGGCCTCTCTTTATACGCAACAAAGTAAAAACATTCGCAAAACCTGGTTTTTGATGACGGGGTTTTTGGTGGTGGTGATTGCGCTCGGATGGTTCATCGCGCAGATATACGAGAGCTCGTTTATTCTCTATATCGCTATCGGATTTGCGCTCGTGATGAACATAACAGCGTATTGGTGGTCAGATAAAATCGCGCTTAGAGCGACGGGAGCGAAAGAGGCGGACCCGAAAGAGTATATTGAATTGCATCGCATTCTTGAAAATCTTGCGATTACTGCGGGGCTCCCGAAGCCGCGACTCTACATAATTAACGATGCCGCTCCAAACGCATTCGCGGCTGGCCGCGACCCTAATCATGCCGTTGTGGCGGTAACGACCGGGCTTCTTGAGAAGCTTGATAGAAGTGAGCTTGAAGGAGTGCTCGCACACGAGCTTTCGCACATCGGCAATCGCGATATTTTGGTGATGACGGTTGCCGTGGTGCTTGCCGGATTTGTGGCGATTGTTGCGGATATATTTTTACGAATGACATTCTTCGGTGGCATGGGCGGGCGCGATAACAAAAATCCGCTCCTACTCATCGCGGGAGTCGCCGTGATTATTTTGGCGCCGATAGCGGCGCAACTCATAAAGCTTGCAGTGTCGCGTAGGCGTGAATTTCTCGCGGATGCGTCTGGCGCGCTTCTCACGCGCTATCCCGACGGTCTCGCCTCCGCCTTGCGCAAAATCTCCTCGCACAACGCGCCAATGCGCAAAGCAAACCACGCCACGGCGCACCTTTTTATCTCAAATCCATTTGGGGCGCATGAGGGAGCAAAATTTGTTGCAAAAATGTTCTCAACGCACCCGCCCGTGGAAGAACGTGTCAAAGCGCTGGTCGGGATGCGGGTGTAAACCGTTAAACACCGGTTTCTGGCTCCTCGGCTCGGAAATGCAAATGGGTACATTTTCATTTCACTCGCTCTATGTCGCCAGTAAAGTGAGTGTGTTATAACAAGTGGCGAAGGAAGGGTGCCAGAGTGGTCTAATGGACATGCTTGGAAAGCATGCGTGGGGGAAACCTCACCGGGAGTTCGAATCTCCCCCCTTCCGTTATGAAAAATATAGAACATCTTTTGGCGAGGAATATTTCTGACATGCGCATATCCATCGTCCCCGTTCCTTTTGACGCGAACAACAGCGGGATTAATAGCACTGTCGGTGCGCCGTCGTATGTAGAGAAAAACGGTTTTTCGCGAGCGCTCTTCACGCTCGGCGCTGTTGTTACTAAAGAACAAGTAATGCGAGAGAAAGATTTTGTGCGCACGATATGCTCGGTGCAGAACTCCGTGGCAAAAATTCTTCGGCGTAAAGAAAAATGTATTGTGTTTGGCGGCACGCACACGGTGGCGCTCGGCTCTGTGAGCGGCGCCCTCCAAGTATTCGGGAACGAGCTCGGAGTGATTTGGATAGACGCGCATGGCGATTTAAATACGCACGAGACCTCACTAACCGGCAATGTGCACGGCATGGTGCTCGCGGCACTTCTTGGTGTCGGCAATCGTTCGCTTACCCGTCTGGTTAAAAAGAAGTTACCAGCGAAGAATCTTCTACACGTCGGTCTTCGTGATGCCGATATGGCAGAAATCACTCTGATTAAAAAACGCAAACTCAACGTGGTTACGATGGGGAACATTGCGGAAAACGGGCTTGCGGATTGTGTAAAAAATATTCAGCGTTTTGCGAAACATAAGAAGTATGTATGGGTGAGTGTGGACATTGATGTCGTTGACAAGAACGATGCGCCCGCATCTCCTATGGCGGCATACGGCGGTCTTACGTACCGTGAAATAACGCACCTCGCGAAACATATTGGAGACATATGCAACGTAGTTGGCATGGACTTTGTGGAAATAGCGCCCAAAAAGGACGTGCAGAAAAAAACGGCTCATCTTTGCGCAGAGCTCGCGGCATCCCTACTTGGCGCAATACACAGTTGGTACACAGAGAAATATTTGAAAATCCACACACGACGTGCGCAGAGCTCGAGGGTGCTATAATAAAGGTATGTTAGATGTAACCTTTTTTCCGATACTAATTGCCAGTATCGCGAACATGATTATTGGCTTTGTGTGGTACAGCCCACACGTGTTTGGGAGTGTATGGACGCGTCTGTCTGGGGTAACGCCCGAAATGGTGGAGAGCGGCAAACGCCGCATGCCCGCCGTGCTCCTCGTGGCGCTTCTCGCGGGGATGCTCACGGCGTACGTAATAAATTATTTTGGCGCCGCGTGGTTTGTTATTGACGTTGTTGGTGCCGTAGAGCTCGCGTTTTGGATTTGGGTTGGGTTTGTGGCGCCCGTTATGCTAGGCCACGTGCTTTGGGAGCAAAAGCCTTTTACGCTGTATCTGATAAACACACTTTACTGGCTAGTTGCGATGATAGTAATGGCTATAGTGTTGGTGCTTTAAAACACAAAATGAAAAACATGCCCAGAGCACAGATTGCACCTGCCTGCGCCGAGGCTTCGGCAGGCAGGCAAAACACAAATAAAGCACAAACATAAAAAAGCACAGAACACAAACGAAAACGGGGAGGAGAATGTGAATCTCGGTGTTTGTGCTTTTGGTAGTTTGTGTTCTGTGTTTTATTTGTGTTTTGTGCTCTTATCTGGATTCCTATGCTCAAAAAAGCTCTCGTCATTTTTACAGTACTCGGTGCTTTGTACGCAACAGTGTTTATAAGCGGCGTAACCAATCCTTTTTCGTGGTTTGTCGGTGAGTGGTGGCGTACCGAGGTGACGATAGAAATCGGCGGTGAGCGCATCAAGGCGCACGTGCGCGATACCCCAAAGGCGCGTGCCGAGGGGCTTTCCGGATGGGAAGCGCTTTCAGACGGTGAGGGAATGCTTTTTGTGTTTTCCGAAGATGGACATCACACGTTTTGGATGAAAGACATGAATTTTCCGATAGACATTGTTTGGATTTCTGAGAGCGGGCCCGCACACTTACCTTCGGTTTGTTCGGGCAAAGCCCGAACGCGCAAAGCGCAAACCGAAAGTAAGTGTGCGGGTGGGGAAGTTGTGGATATTAAACACAATGTATCGCCCGACACCTATCCCGAATACTCATTCGCGCCGCAAGTGCCAGCACGCTATGTGCTGGAGCTTCCGGCTGGGTGGATGGTGGAACATGGCGTGGTGGTTGGTGATGACGTTGAATTGTAGACAAAATATGTTACAATGTGGCTCTGCGCCGGGCAGCTGCACTCTGGATCGCTGGAGGCTGGACACTGGCACTCTGGAAGCTGGATACTTGATTGCTAGAAGCTGGAAAATGCAAAATTGAATTTCGCGTTTCCAGTTCTCTATCCTCTGGTTTTTAGTCTCTAGG
>Ga0209541_10012114_pt1 | contig 13383 bp, 16 predicted proteins | sample RifCSPlowO2_01_FD_184027 | JGI IMG/M metagenome (GOLD analysis project Ga0209541, IMG submission 184027) | Groundwater microbial communities from Rifle, Colorado - Rifle CSP2_plank lowO2_0.1 (SPAdes) (version 2) | ecosystem: Environmental > Aquatic > Deep subsurface > Groundwater | place...
TCCTTTAGATTCAAACATTTCTTTTATTTCAATCAGGAGTTTCTCTTTCCATCCATCCATACCTGATGCAAAGGTTCCACCATTTCCTTTAAATTGCGGGCCTTTTGGTTCTATAAATATCTGATATGTAACCTCTTTTCCTTCTTTATCTTTCATAAACAAAACAAAGTCAGGAGCAAATGCTTTTCCATCGCTAAAATTATAAATTACAAAATGGAGCTCATTTCTAAGTAAGAATATTTCATTTCGTTTTTGATCTTCTTTAGTCATTCCGCCTTCTAAGACACAATCCTTAAATGGCCAGACAAGAGCAACTTCTTTTCTTTCGTTAAGAAATTTGCCATTTATGTTTAACCCTATTTTGTTCTTGAATTTAGTATAAGAATCACTAAGAAAATTTTTATCCTGAATATAATCAATGAACTTATTGATCTCAAAAATCCAATGTCCTTTAATCTCTGTAAAAAATTTTTGCTTAATTTCTTTTTCAGAAAGTAGTGCTTTTTATCAATTTTCAAGGTTTCGTTTACGATTTCGCTTCTTATCAATTCCCCAGACTTTTCATCTACAAAACGAAGATCTTTCTTCAGTAATTCTGTAAGCTTTTGGTTGAATGTTATTGTCATACAAATACAATAAAATCATTATATAAAAAGATTAGCTTTCAAGACAGCAAATCGTCATTATTACATAATCTTAAATTTATGAATCTTATCATCAATTTTTATATCTAAGATTATTGTTTGATTGATTTCTTCTCCCTTGTTTCTACCAATCTTAGTCAAGAAATATCCTATTTTTGTTACACAAGCTAATTGAAATTTTAGAAATGGTTTTTCCTTCATCATCTTTTCTAAAATTTCAGGATCTTCATTCTTTTCATCCCAATTAATTGTTATATCTCTCATAGACTTTATTACAGAATCTACTTCATTTTGAGATAATTCCAATTTATGGGCATATTTGTTCCTTATATTATTTAATTTTGAGAAGACATCATACTCTGACTCACTAATTTCCTTTAATTCAAAAAGAATTTTTAACTTAATCTCTTGAGAATTAATCTTCTCTAATTCAGTGGAACACTTACCATTTAATAGAGTATTAGCTATGTATTCTCCATAAAGTCCTAATAGAATTATAATGTTTCTAGAATTCTGAACTGGTGCTTTAAACATCTCGTTCAGTAATTCAATAAATCTCTGCCATTCGGAAGATGTCCTTTCTATCTCCTTAGTCATTTTTTATTAAGATATTTCGGTTTTTTAAGAATTGTTATTGACAGCAACCCCCTTACAGAGATGTGAATTCTTGATGTGCAAATCCCCACGAGGGGGGTGGTGGGGGATAAGTGCAATGCCCTGCATGGGGGTTGGCGTTTTTATGCGTGAACGCCCCCACCGAGATTCGAACTCGGGTCACATCCTTTCTTCAATCTCTTTTCCTTCTCATTTACAGAAGGGAGATGTCGTAAGAAGAACCGTAGGTTCTTTTTACCTTGAAAGGGATGCATTCTTGGCCTCTGAACTATGGGGGCAAGATACTTAATGTTTATAATCAAAGAAAAAGTTTGTTTTTAAAGTTTAGGATTATGATTTTAAGTAGATTCTTCATAATTAATAATAAAAAGATTAGTTTATTATATTGGATGGATAAGGTAGTTTATTAATTAAAATACACTATTAGAATTATAATCTTTATTTTTTATATGTCAATTATATTTTTAAGTAAATTATATCACTAAATCCTGAATATATTCAGCAAAATTTATAAGAATTATAACTGATTGATTATTTCTGGGATTCTTTTATTAATTGAATTCCTGTAACAATACCCCATATCCACGCAGATGGCAAACCCCCTACTAACACAAATATTCCAATTAAAACACCAATAACTCCTATTGTTAATATTGATAAGATTCCAAGAAAAATACTTCCAAAAAACAAAACAAGTTGCCAGATTCCTTCTTTGGTTCTGCCTCCAATTAAACTACCCAAACCCGGTATGATAATTATATCTTAATTTTTTAGCAATAGCATACCATGCAAGGGAAGTATAAACATAAAATGCTATTATTAGAAAGATTAATAGTGTTCCAAATGCAATTAAAAATGCAATAGGCAATCCAATTTCTGCTATTTTCAAACTTGTTTCTGCGAGAGTCATTTTATATATTATTTGTTTTTGTCTTTTATAGGTTTATTTTATTTGCATACTGTCCTATTAAAGGAGTTTCTTTTTCTTCTCCTGAGAAAGAATTAATCAATGCAATTATCCATAATATTATCATTATTACAAAACCTGCTGTGAAGATTATTTTCCCAATTAATGGTATTATCTGAGTTGCGTAAACTATTATGTAAGATAGAAACAAAACCAAGCTTTGTTTTGCATAGAACATTACATATCTATTTTCTTTTTTTGCTAAGAGGGCAATTATAAATCCAATTATGCTTAGAAACACAGCCAAAAAGGCAAATAGTTTTGTGTCATCATCTTTTTTCTGCCTTTTTTCTTCTGTTTTTTTCATCATCTTTTATAATGATATTAAGAAATTTCCTTTTTTAAATGTTTTCAAAGACTTTTTTTGGCGACTTCCATTCTAACGAATGTAAGTATTTGAAAAATCCGTGCTATTAACATGAGCCTGCACGGATTTGAACCGTGGACCCCTGCCTCTCTTAGAAATTTCTAAAAGATATACAATTCTAGTGGATTGCACTCATATAAGAGCAGTGCTCTAACCAGGCTGAGCTACAGGCTCATGTAAGACACCTACGGTTTCTTGACAGTCATTTTCCCTTAACTTTGAAGCCATAGGGCTCATGTATTTTTAAGAAGTATTTTGTTTTTAAAGTTTGTTAATCAAAAAATATTTCTGATACTTATCAATAGTAATAATAAATTTAAGGCTTTTACATTTCTTTATACTTTATGCTAAAAAGACAAAATTCGCTCCTAGCTCGTCAAATTTGCATTAACTATTAATAAAAAAATTACGAATGGAATGAGTGGCTAATTATTCTGTTCTAAAATGATTTAAACCAATAAAAGACACTATCACACAAACACTGAAATCAAGAGAACAAGATACCATAGAATTAAGTTTAATGTTCCTATAAAACTCATTTTGTTCTTTAATTTTGTAATTTTTGACTTTGCTTCATTTGTTTTAGATAATTTCATCATTTTTTTTGCAGAGATGCTTAAATAAACCCCATTAACAACAATCAAAACAACCAAAATATGCTTGAAAATAAGCATATTTTTATTTATTAATTCGTCTAATGCTAACTGTAATCCAATTCCTGAAACAAATAGTGATATTATGCCAATCCATATCATAATCGTGAGTGTTTTCATTATATCGGGTGCTAATTTTTGCAACTCAGGATTTTTTTCTATCTTTTTATTAATAATAAACATTGAGGTTACACCCCCTACACCAAAAACTAATCCTATGAAATGTAGAAACCTGCTCAGAACAAAAACCCAAGCCATTATATTTAATATCCAATGAACTATTTAAATTTTTATAATTTTATTATCTCGCAAATTTTTTGGTAATTAATTTAAAAGAATAAAGATGAATTATTAAAGTTAACAAATACTAACATATAACGAGCATTTCAGAGTTAATAATAAAATAATGCTATGGCAAAAATACAAATTCTTTTTTGTTATATTTTTTATTAGGGTTTATTGCTTAATTTTATATAATGTCAACTTTTAAACAAAAATTTATCAATCTGCTTTTCAGCAAGTTTTCTTCTTTTCTGATGTTCACTTAAAAAAGCATTTATTTTATTGATTAAAATTTCTTTTAATTCAATTGTTAAAAGTTTTCCTGATTTGTAATCATCGTAAATTCTTTTTAGATTATTGTCATCTGGTTCAAAAAACATTCTTAAATACTGAAAGCTTATATCAATGTCGGGATTTCCGCCTTTTTTTCTGTGCTCTTCAATACTTTCCTGTCCTCCAGAAAAAGCATATTTTTTTATTTTTTCCTCAACTTCTTTAGGGGTATCTGTCATCGCTATAAAAGAAATTGGATCGCTGCTTGACATCTTACCACTTTTCAATCCAGGAAGAAAAACATGATAAATTGAACTTAATTGTATAAATTTATTGTCTTTGTATCTGCTTCCAATGTCTCTTGCAATTCTTAAATGAGGATCTTGGTCTGAACCAACAGGAACTAAAACAGGAATAGGGCCTCCTTCAAACTCAGGCAATTGTGCATGGAACATATCTGCAGCCTGAAGCAAAGAAGCATTCATTTTTCCAGGTGATATATCTCCATAAATCGCTTTAAACTCATTAAATGTGACGTATCTTGAAAAATTAAATGCAAGCCTGTAATATGCATTGGACTTTTTTGCATCTTTTGATCTTTCACTTTGAAAATAAAAATCACAATTCTCTGGGCTAAGCCCAAGTGCAATATAATTTAATAAGTATTGCTCTATTGCTGTTTTTCTTAATTCTTCCAAGTTTTTTTGTCTTGCATTATATGCTTCTAAATCTGCAACAGCTATGTATAGTTTAGCTCCAAGCCTCTGATAGAATACCATCTGCTGGGTTAAAAGAGCATGTCCTAAATGAAATTTTCCTGTAGGCATTAACCCAGTCATCATAATAAATTTTTTCTTGTGATTAATAAATTCCAAGACTCTTTCAAAATCCCTATGAGCAAAGATTATTTTTCTCCTAAAAAAAATATTATCATTAAAAATCCCTGAAAGTTTTGGGATTTTTTTAAGCCCAAATTCTCTAATCAACTTGTCATAATCTACATTTCCAGTAACTTCCCAAGGTGTTACTTTAAACTTGCTTGTTTCTTTTTTTGGCATGATTAACCAAAGCGGGACATATTTTTAAATCTTACATAAACATCAATTTATCAAAGCAACATCACACTCGCTTGTAAATTAAGTCATATAAAATCCAGTCAATTAATAAAACATCTTAAAGCATTATCTATTAATTAGTTAATTATTAAACAATTAGTTAATTATTAAACATTTTAATTTATGTAAACCCCTCTAAAAATCTCCACAAATATTTATAAAGAATAACTCATTATTTATTTGTAGTTATAATCATATGAAATAATAAAAATGAGGAAAATAATAATTTCACTAATTTTCTTGGTTTTGCTTGGTTCATTTGTATCTGCAGATATAATAATCCAAGGACAGCCAAAAGAACTTTACAATCTCGGGGATACAATTGAAATTCCTTTAAAAATAGTTGCTCTGGAAAACATCAAAAATACATTCAGTATGAATATACTTTGCAATGGAGTTGAAACAGAAGTTTACAAAGCAGACATCAAACTCTCTTTAGGGCAGGAGCAATCTCTTAATCTAATTATTATCCTTGACAAAAGTAGAATAGGAAAAACAGCAGGAATCTGCAAAATCAAAGCGTCTTTAAAAGACAGCTATGTCCTAACTAATGAATTCAAGATTTCAGATTTAATAGTTATAGAACTTAAAAATCCAAAATTGGAATTCACTCCAGGAGAAAATATCATTATTGAAGGTGAAGCAAAAAAAGAAAATGGTGAGTTGGTTAATGGGTTTGTGGAATTAAGTATGACAAACCAAGGAAAAACTATTGAAAAAATAGACACTGTAAACAACGGATTTTTTTACCTTAATCTTTCACTGGAAAAAAATGCAAAGGCTGGAGAGTACTTAGTTTTGGTAAAGGTTTATGAGAAAGATTCAAATGGCGATACAACAAACAACGGATTTACGGATTATAATATTAAAGTAAAACAAATTCCGACAAGCATTGAGATAATTTTTGAAAATCCTGAAGTAAATCCTGGAGACAATCTAAAAGTTAAAGCAATTCTCCATGATCAGACAGGAGAAAAAATTGACTCAAATGTAATTATAACTATTAAAAATGACAAAAACAAAATTTTTGAGCAGGTGGATAAGTCAACAGACGAATTTCTTGAATTTCCGATAAAATATAATGAACCACCAGCAGATTGGAAAATTTTTGCGGTTTCGAACAAATTATCTTCTGAATCAACCTTCAAGATAAATGAAAAACAAGACATTAAAATTGAATTGATCAATAGGACACTGATTGTAAAAAACACAGGAAATGTACCATACAAAAAAACCCTTCTAATAAAAATAGGAGACAAATCCATGAATATAGATATTAACTTGGATGTTAACGAGAATGAAAAATACATACTAAGTGCTCCTGATGGGGAATACAAAATAGAGGTAATTGGCAGTGAAGGTGAAAGCAAAATGACAGGAATGAGTGTTTTGACTGGGGATGCTATTGACATAAAAAAAGCATCAGGTTCTGTTGTAACACTAGTAAGACATCCTTTTGTTTGGTTTTTTATAATAGGTATCTTAGGTTTTGTAGTATTCATGGTTTTAAAGAAAGGTTACAAAAGGAGTTTCATTGGATATATACATACTGGAAAAAAGGAAAAAAGCAAAGAGATTATCCCATCAAAAAAATCAATAATTAATGCATCAAACATAGCAGAGCTTTCTCTTTCTATAAAAGGAGACAAACAAAATGTTTCTCTTGTCTGTCTTAAACTTAAAAACTTTGAAGAAATTGAAAAATCAAAAGAAGGAACAAAAGAAACATTGCAGAAAATATCAAACATAGCAGAAGAAAACAAAACAGTTGTGTATAAAAACCATGATAATTTATTCTTGATTTTAGCCCCAATAATGACAAAAACATTTAAAAATGAGAAAACTGCTGTTGAAATTGCACAAAAAATACAAAAAATCTTAAAAGAACATAATAGAATGTTCAAACAAAGAATAGAATTTGGTATTTCTTTAAATTACGGGACAATAGTTGCAAAACAAGAGCAAGGTGTATTTAAGTTCATGAGCATGGATACATTAATTTCAGCTTCTAAAAAAATCGCTTCTATATCAAATGAGGAGATTTATTTGAGTGAAAAAATAAGAGAAAAATTAATGTCTGATGTAAAAACAGAAAAAACACACAAAGACAAAATAACAATATACACTATAAAAGACATACGAAGTGACAACGAAGAGCACAAAAAGTTCATACGAAGTTTTTTGGATAGAGTTGAGAGGGAGAAATAGTTTTATTTAAGATAAAATTTAAACATTTATGGACATGAAAAAAAGAGCTGTAAAAATACTTGTTTTTATTATTCTCTTAATAGCCATAATTTTGATTAGTTTGTTGTTTTTAATGAGAAATAAAGATATAAATCTTGGAAATAATAATATTGGCAAAGATTATAGTGCTCAAGATAAAACTGTAAACAACAACCAAAATAATAACAATCAAACAACCCCTTCAAATGACAATAAAGATTCTATTTCAAGCAGCAGTGGAGGAGGAGGTGGAGCTGGAAGCGGAGGTGACAATAAACAATCTTCTGGAATTTGTTCAACAAACCAGATATCATATTCCATGACAGATTTCAATAAAACATCCACATGCAATAATTATCAATCTAGTATTTGTATTGATAAAACTGTAAGTTGTTCTGTAAAAATCCAGAACAGAGATAATGAAGTTACTGGTTTTTTTGGAGTTGAATTGATATTTCTTGAAAAAGGAAAAAACATAGAAGAAGCATTTAATTCTTCAAGTTCAAGATTTTCTTTAAGCCCAATGCGATATGAATTCCTTTCAGATTCCATAGATATAACAAGTTCAGGACAAGACGGGCTTGCAAACAAAGAAATAGATTGTTTTTACACAACAGTTGAGGTTCCAAAAAAACAAGTTTGTGTGTAAGTTAAAGTTTTTATACATGTCAAATATATACTCATAAGCACCTATGTCGTAAGCACCTGTTGGAGGTTGAGGACGAGAAATCCCATCATAATCTTTGGTTACAATTGAACTGACTCCTGTGTCTATTACATGGCTTGATGATTGAAATTAAAAATTCCACAAGTTTTAAAAACTGAAAAAATTTAGTTAAATAATGAGTAATAAAACTTTAAACTATCGGCATAAAGATAATTAGAAAAGGTTTTAATAGCTTTGCTTCTAAAATAAATATAAGATTAAAAGGGGAAAAGATGAAGAAGAATCTATTATTTGTCTGCAGATACAATAGATTTAGAAGCAGAATAGCTGAAGCTTATTTTAGAAAAATAAATAAGAATAAGAAAATTAAAGTAAAGAGTGCAGGATTAATTAAAGGAGAGAGATTGAGCAAAGGAAGTATAAGAACTGCTAAGAAGTTTGGCCTTAATATAAAAGGAAAAATACAAGGGCTTTCAAGTCCTATTATGGCATGGCAAAATATAGTTGTAATTGTTGCAGATGATGTTCCTCCATCAGTATTTGGTAAAAACAAGAAATATGGAAAAAAGGTTATAATCTGGAAAATCAGAGATGTTGATGAAAGAAAAAAAAGAACAGCAGATAAAATAATAAAAGAGATAATAAAAAAAGTTGATAATTTAAATAAACAATTAGAGAAAAATGAATAACGAAACTGTTAAGGGCTTTAATGATTATACTGGAGAAAATGCCTCTAAGAGAGCAGAAATAAAAAAAATTTTAGTTGATATCTTTGAGAGATATGGCTTTGAACCAGCTGAAACCCCTGTTATAGAATATGAGAAGTTTGTCAAAGGAGAAAATTCTAATGACGAGGTTGTTTCTGATATTTTTAATCTTAAAGACAAAGGAACAAGAAATCTTGCTTTAAGGTATGAGTTTACATTCCAGTTAAAGAGATTAATAAAAAACAAAAAAATTCCCTATAAGAGATATCAGATTGGAGAGGTTTTTCGTGATGAGCCAATAAGCGCAAACAGGTTCAGACAATTTGTACAGTGTGATGCTGATATTATTGGCTCTAATGTTAAAGATGAAGCTGAAATACTGGCATTGGCAAAAGAAGTTCTTAATCAACTTGGTATAAGATTTTTAATTTATGTTAACAATAGAAGATTATTGAATGAGATTTTAGAAGAGTACGGAATAAAAACTAAAGAACAGGTAATAAAAGAGATTGACAAACTCGACAAATTGCCAGAAGCTCAGATAAAAAATAATCTTAAAAAATACAAAGCAGAAAAAGTTCTTGAAATTTTCAAAAAACCAGAATCTTATTTTAGCAAATACAAAGCATATAAAGAAATAGAGGAGCTTAAAAAATATTGCAAAGAATATGATGTTGAAGTTAATTTCAATTCAAGCCTGGCAAGAGGGCTTGCTTATTATACTGGCTCAGTTTTTGAGATTAAAACAAAAGAAATAAAAGAAACAATCTGTGCAGGAGGAAGCTATTCAATAAATAATATAGATTCAACTGGAATTTCATTTGGCTTAGACAGAATTGCTAATTTATCCAAGATAAAAACACTCAAGGAAAAAATGCTTGTTATATCCCTCAACCAAGATAAAGAAGCAATTAAACTTGCACAAAAACTAAGAAAACAAGGGAAAATAATTCAGATATTTTATGGAAAACCTTCAAAAGCGCTTGATTATGCAAATTCGTACAATATAAGCAAGGTTATTTTTGTTGGGGCTGAAGAAATCAAAAAAAGGAAATATAAGATTAAGGATATGATTACTGGAAAAGAGAGATTTGAGGAATTTTAGAGAAATTAGCCATATTTTTTCTTTAATTCATCATACTTATCTTTTTCTTTAAGTACTTTGGCTCTATTTTGAATTAATAGTTGTTCTTCAAAAAAAGATATTTCATTTCTTTTCCACCAAAGACCCACTTTACCTTCTTCAGTCAGTTCCTTTTCAGCTTTATCTAAATATTTTCTATTTCTGTCCCTTTTTATTTCTTCATCACTTCTATTGTCAAAATTATTTCTACTATCTGCGTCTGACATTTTGTTTCTATCTCCTTTTTGTTTTTAAATACTTATATCATTCAACATCAATATCCATTCTCCAGGAGTTTTTTTCTCCTGAAATTTTTTTGTTTTTAATTACAAGAGGTTTTTTGAACAAAGGACAATTAAGAACAAATGTCTCATACTCTCCACCCTCTCCTGCTATGTGAATTTTGTATTTGTTGTTTAAATCAATAATTTCCTCTTTAAACTCGCAGTTTATTTCTCTTCCAAGCCATTCTTTTGTCAGAGGATAGGCAAAAACTCCAGTAACTATTACTTTGAAATTAGTGTTTATTAGCTCATTTAAATATTCTAACTCATCTTTCTGCCATAATGGATTAAAACACTCTAATTTTAGTTTTTCGCAGATTTTCTGGATTCTTTTTTTTTGATATTCTGACTGAATTGCTCCTGTCACTATTGTTTCAATTTTATACCTTTGTTTTGCATTTTTTATTGCCTTTTCCAAATCCTTTAATTCATCTTCTTTTTTGCCCTTTGTCTTTTGAATTATTAAAGGAATTCCCATAACTTTTGCCTGTTTCTCCACCCTTGTTATAGAAGGGGTATGAAACATGTAACTTTCAGGATTTTCAGAGAAAATAGATATCAAACAAGCAAGTTTGTATCCTTGTTTTTTTGCAAGATAAGCGCTGTATGTTGAGTCTTTTCCACCTGAAAATAGAATTCCTGCAATTTTTTGTTTTTCAACCATAAAAATGAAAAGAAAATGGGTTTTTAAGGGTTTGTGCATAACCACTTTATCCTTAAAAGGAGATATATCCTATAATTTTAATAATTAATTGATGATATTTTAAAGTTATTATTTAGGTGAAAAGGTAATTAATTAAACTTGGGTTATTTGATGTTTATAAGCGATAAACCTATAAAATTAATGATTTCATCACTAATTATATTTACATAATCTACATAATTTATTTAAAGTAAGTATCATCAAAAAATCTATGAGAATAGATATTGATTATATAAAACAACTTGAGAATCATTATGACATAAAATTAGGAGTTGCTGACAAGTATTTATTACTCAAACATATTAATTCATTAGAAGATGATTCAATAATGACAGAGTCTGCTATCAAATTCCTAGAAAGTATTGGAATTACTTCTAAAAAATTATTAGAGTCAGAATTAAAGAAGTATCTTTAATCTGCAATAAATTAAAGAAGTATCTTTAATCTGCAATATCAAACTTAACACTCTCTCCAAATATAATTAGATACTTATCACTTCGCAGATTTATGAGTAATTAATAATATAAATATGGGTTGGATTTTAGTTAATTATCTTCTTTTAATTAATAATAACAATCATCTTACATAGAGTTTATCTTAAGGTAGATAAATATTCAGTTATTTTTTGATATTTAACCAACACAAAGGATTTTAAAATAAGTAATTATATGTTCAGCATCATAAATGTTGGAATAATTGGCCATACAGGGAGATTAGGAAAACCTTTAGTTGATATTCTAAATAAACATCCTGAATCTGACATAGTTTATACTGAGAGCAGAAAAGAAGGCAGTCAAGGAAACTTGTTAAAGGCAGATTTTGTATTCCTAGCTTTACCTTATGGAGAGAGTGGAAAATACTTAACTAAAATTAAAAAAAAGAGAATTATTGATTTAAGTATTGACAACAGATGTAATGATGATTGGGTTTATGGGTTGCCTGAATTAAATAAAGCCAAAATAAAAAATGCACAAAAAGTTGCGAATCCAGGGTGTTATGCAACTTCAATATTATTAGGATTGCTACCATTAAAAGGAAAAGTTAGTAATGTTTGCATAGCTTCTACTAGTGGTGTTTCTGGAGCAGGATTAGATGTAAAAGACATAGACAACTTTCTTATTTATAAAGAAGGCAGACAACACCAGCAGATTAGGGAAATTGAGGATATTTTAGATATAAATGACATTTTGTTTGTTCCGCAGAGAATAGACAGCACTGAAAAAGGTATTATTTCAACTATTTTTGCAAAACCAAAGATTAAAGAAGATTTAAATTCTCTTTACAAAGAATTTTACAAGCAAGAACAATTCATAAGAATAAAAGACTCAATAGAAACTAAAGATGTAATCGGAACAAATTATTGTGACATAAAAATATTAGAGATAGAAAATAAAATAATTATAATCTCTGCACTGGACAATTTAATTAAAGGGGGTTCTGGCCAGGCAGTCCAAAATTTCAACATAATGCATGGATTTGATGAAAGTGTTGGTTTAATTTAATCTCCAATCTCCCCTAATGGATTCTCAAAATCCGTATTGATTTTTTTAAGTCTTTTTCTTTCTTCTTTATCTAATTCTTCAGTAATTTCCCTTTCAAGCTCTTGCTTTAAATCTGCAAATGGGTCTGGATTGTGCTTAAAATAAGTTTCTTTCAGCCAGATATAGATTTCTTCAAAATGCCCGTTCTGTTCCATCCAAATTTTTTTTTGATGTTCTAAATAAAGTAATGGAAAAAATGATATTATTCTTTCTTCTTTACTCTCTCCTATGAATTCAGTAAATGAAACTTTTTTCTTTTCTGGTTCTTTTTTCATATATGAAAACAATTTTTCATAAATCTTTTTTATCTTGTCTTTTATGCTTAAGGTTTTTTTGGGAATAAGAAAAGCTCCCTCAATCATTGTATTTTTATCAATTACCTCTTTTCTTATTCTTCTGTTTTCTGTCTCAATTGCTTTGTTTAGGGATTCAATTAACTCTTTTAGTGTTACTTTTCTGAATCTTGGTATCGGGCTTCTTGGAATTAAATCAGGTATTTCATCTTCAAGTTCGATTCTTTCTAAAACATGTTTTTTAACATCAGATCTGCCAAAAAGAATGTCATCTATGCTTTTGATGTATTTGTTCAACAGAATTTCTGATTTTATTCTGAGTAAAAGCGCTGCTGCCAATAAAACCTTGCTTGAAACAAAAAAATCAGCCTCCTCAAGATCTTGAATTTTTTCAAGATATTTGTCAGTTAATATAGTTATGTTTATATCCCATGGTTCTAATTGCTCTGTGTTTATTAAATCATAAATTATTTCCTGCCATCCTATTTCTCTGCTAAAAAGCAAATCATGAACCTGCTCTTGTTTTACCCTGTTCTTTTCATCTCTAGAAATGTTTTTTTCCTCTATCTTTGACCCCTCGTTTTTCATGTTTTGTATAATATAACACTGACTATATAAATATTTATAAAATATTAAAGAAAGTTTTATTTATGGAAGTATCTAGAGAGTTTTCAGAAGTAAAAGAAGCAATGTCATTTATTAAAAAGAAACAGCCATCTTTATTAGACAAATTAAAAAGTCAAGATGACTTATCTCATTATGATTTTTTAAGATATGTAGGATTAATAAAAAAACATACTAAATCTGATGAATCAGCATTAATTAATTCCCCTATACCCTAAGGTCTTGCCTTAGGGTGAAAGCTTTAGCAAATCTAAAAAAGTCAAGGTTGTTAGTTTAGTCATGCAAGATGAATTGTCTAA
>Ga0209541_10012118_pt1 | contig 13381 bp, 13 predicted proteins | sample RifCSPlowO2_01_FD_184027 | JGI IMG/M metagenome (GOLD analysis project Ga0209541, IMG submission 184027) | Groundwater microbial communities from Rifle, Colorado - Rifle CSP2_plank lowO2_0.1 (SPAdes) (version 2) | ecosystem: Environmental > Aquatic > Deep subsurface > Groundwater | place...
AGTTCGTTTATGGTGGGCGTTGCTGGATTCGAACCAGCGACCTTTGCAATGTGAATGCAACGCTCTAACCAGCTGAGCTAAACGCCCATGAGAGAGCTTTTTTATTATATACCTAATTTATTAATTATCTTTTCGTGAGGGCCCTCAAGTAGTACCCTGACAAAACGGTCAAACATTCCGTAACGATAATCAAATTCTTCTTTGTCCATTATGCTTAATTTTACCTCTCTTCCCACTTCCGCCTCAAGCGCCCTCAAAAACTTTCTCAACCTTTCTTTGTTTATGTCATCTCCGACAATGAAAAGGTCGGCAATTGAATTATCGTAATTTTCTTTCTCGCTGTTCAAAAACACGCCGGAAATTACAGCCAATTTTATTCTACCCAAACCGTGTATTTTTCTAACCATTTTGTTTTTCTCGGCCGGAGAAGATTTCATGATTAGACTTTTCAACTCTTCAAAAAATTCAAAGTTGGAATTAAGAACATACCTAATACCAGCTCCGATAGTTCCTTGCCGAACTTTTTTATTCTTAATCTTAATTTTTCTAATTTTTTTCTTAGGCATGTTTTGTGTTTTATTTTTTTCTTATCAAACGCAACTCGCTGAGAGCTTTAATTTCCTTCTTTGTAACTCCATAACTTTCCTGTATCCTGCGAGCTAAGTCGCCGACCGTAAAATCAGCCGGATAGTTTCGGAATAGGAATTTCAGGATTTTGACTCTAATCCTTGAACCGAACAAGTTATCAAGTATATCTTTTGACATTTGTATAGAAAGTGAATTAGAATGAAGATAATATCATCAATTTTCGGAGAAGGTTCCATCGGCCGGACAAAGTCCGTCGCCGAATAATGGAATCTCTGTAGTTTACACTAAAAAAACCGGAAGTAAATCCCCATCCAAGCATGGAAAAAATATTTCTAAAACCAACCCACACAGAAATCCTCATCAAAGGATCTCCAAAAGAAGGACATCTTGATGTTTTTTCGTATGATTATAATCAAGATGAGCCCAAGAGAATGCTCGGCAATTTATATATCGTTGGCAATGCCCAGCAAGGTTCCTATACCATTAATGATTCCGAGCAAAATAATAAAACCGAGGAATCTGATGTTGCCTATATTACCAACCTCGTCGCTTCTCTGGCAAAGCGTGAATATTATTCAAATCCCGACTTATCTCCAAAAGAAGCTTTTTCCGCAACCCTTAAAAAAATTAATGACGTCGTCAGTGAATTCTTTACCAATAAAGACGTCAAAATTAATATGGGTATTTTTGCCCTCGCTGGAGAAAGTGTAAACATATCCAAAATTGGCAAGTTCAAAATTCTTCTTGCCCGAGACGACAAAACAATAGATATTCTGAACAATATTGATCTCTTCACAAAAGAAAAGGTGGAAGAAAAAGAGTTTTCTCATGTCGTTTCCGGTAAGATTATGTCGGGAGACAAAATACTTGCCTTCTATCCGGGTCGGCTGGTTTCCTTAAGGGAAAAGGCCATCAAGGAAAACTTTCTAAAGCTTGGTGCTGAACAATTTATTGAAAAGATGAACGAAATTAAAGAAGAAAAGGCAAACTTTGCTTATGCTGCTTTACATATTAAATTAAATAGGGTTAAGGAACCGGCAATAATTCCAGAAATTACCAAAGAAAAACCTGTTAGACGGAACGCTCCGGTGTTAGCTTCGGAATCTGCAAAAAATACTATGACCCCAGAACAATTAGAACAGGAAGTTCCTGAACAGGAATTTCCTAGAATAATAAGATCCGAGTTTTCATTAGGCAAAAAGGATAATCCTTTCGCTGTTGTCCTCGGAAAAATAAAAATGCTTTTACCAAAAAGACAAAACAAAATGGTGTTTTTCGTATCTTTGGGGGTTGTGGTCCTCCTCAGTGCCTGGGCCGTTAAGTCATTCTTATTCATCAGTCCCGCCGAAAGACAGGCGTCAAATACAGTCAATCAGGTTAACGACAATGTTAAACTTGCAAAGACAAAAATTAATCAAAACGACTTACTGGGCGCAAGAAAACTTTTACTTAGTTCCATTTCAAGTATAAGCTCAGTTGACCCATCTAAAAAAATAGATGATGCCAGAGACGAGATATTTAAACTCTTGGACAATATGGATAATGCTATTGAGTCCTCCCCCACTCTTACAGATGTGTTGCCGAAAAGTGTCAGCGATGAAGCTGTTCTACTAAAAACCCAGAAAGAAAAAACCGGTGCAATTGGTTTGGATATCTATGAAGACAATCTTTATTTCATAACCACCGACGGAATTTCAAAGATTGCCGACATTTCCACCAAACCCAAAGAAGCTGTTGCATGGCTCAAAGGTGGAACATTGCCTCCTGAACCATTGTTGTTAGCCGTTGATGGAAAAGTATATATTTTAAATAAATCCGGCCTCCTGACTACATACTACAAAGGCGAGAAAGAAGGCGAAACGAACACTCTTATTCTTCCCGATGATTCGAGTGTTTTAGCAACCACAAAAGACTCTCAATATCTTTATCTGATAAATAAAAATATGGGCAGAATTTACTTAATAAGCAAAGCCACCGGAACTTTGTTCAAAACCATCAAGGTTTCCAGCCAAGAAGCATTTGCCGAAGCATATTTAGACCAAGACGAAGCTATCTATCTCGTAGGCAAGGACAACAGGAGTTGGAAAGTGCAATAAAAAAATAAAAAAAGCCCCAAATTTTGATAGTGTGGGGCTTTTTAAATTTAGACCTAGAGGTAGGCAAGTGCCAAAGCATTGATGGTCAGATGCATCGTGTTGTCTACGATGATCATCAGCCATACTGCCAGGAACGGTGGCGTATCTTTGTGGTAGCCAGTTCCGCTACAGTCAGTCCACGATTTCCACTCGCTCGGCGGTGCCAAGAAGTGGCCTGAGTAGGCGACATAACGGGAAAGGCGGAATCGGTCAATCACAGCATGCGTTCCAATCATCACCAGGGTCGCTACCAAAGACGGGTGAATGATAAAAAGGAAGGGCAGAAAATACACACACGCATGCACGATAGCCGGTAACCATCGCTTGGTCTTGTTATTCGCCATCCATGAAGACTGAAGAATGTAGTCGCCAAATAAATGACACAACAGCTGTAACGGCATCTGGTTTCCTTTTTGAATTATTAATGATTCTGTTTTAATCATACACCCGCCACCTATTTATTCAATACATTTTGTCTAACTTTTCGACAACATTTTGATATTCAGTAACTAGGTCTGCCAACAGGACTTTCGTGCAAATAAACAAGAGGGACAATGTTGTCTTTAGACCCCTCACCAAACGTAACATGACCCCTTGGAAAGAACTCCCTTTCTGTTTTTGAGTCTATAAACTTCCTAAAAACCCTCTTGGCCCTAGAGTAGAACTCACTTGAGTCTATCCGATAATAAGTCTCAAAGAATTGAGCAAAAGATTTAAATAAATAATCACAGACAAAATGGTCATAGAGAAGACTGTGCTCAATTAACCTAGGATAATCTTCATAGCCGATGACATGCTTCTTAAAGTTAACAGGCAGCCCCATCTTCAATCTAATCTGCGGGTCAATAGGAATACTTTGAAAATCTCTTTGAACAATCCTACTTGGGTTAAAGTTTTGGTCTATCTCAAGCAATGTATTTTGGGCATGGGCTTCAAATAAAAGTCCATATTGAGCAAAAGCAAATGCCCAACATTTTATAAATGGGATTAATATGTGTTTTTCAAAATAATCTAGAGGTTTTTGTTTAGTCTGATTACTAATCATTTGGCACAACAGCGGAGGTTCTTCGGGATGGAATTGGTCTTTAGAGTATAAGGCAAAGAACGGAACCAAAAATCTTTTTTCTTTAATAATGGGTCTTGGAACAGACTCTCTGATTATATAGCCGACTTCAAGCTCCTTATGTACAACTCCCAGGCTTTCTGGTAGAAAGGCGAACTCCTTGGGACACTTTTTATCCCTGGCTATCTTCTCGCATTCTCTTGAGATGCTAACACTATGGATAACCGAAGATTTCTTTAATCTACGAATAAACCTGGATATTTTTTTATTGAGATGGAGCTTAATCATAAATCTTGTTGGTTCTTCCAATAGGACAGTTCTTGTAGATGACGTAGGCGATACAGATAGATAGTCTTTAATGTGTTTGAATCCCTTGACCTGCTTGAACTCTTCCCATTGGTCTGGATGGAGATAAAATTTAATCGAATCCTTCTGAATCATATTCACCAGTAATTTTTTGTCGGGATTAGATTTATATATTTCTACGTTATTTATATCTATGTTAAATACTGGCAATTTAAAATTTGGCTTGCCAAACCTTGGATGATACTCTTTATTAACCTCTGAATATTGGGCAGTCTCCGAATACTTAGGTAAATTTACCCAGCGTTCAAGGTATATAAATGAATCTTTTTGTTTTAAATCTTTTATATTCATGATAAATATGGGAGCAGAAATCTATTTATTTAGAATTTCCGCCCCCATAATTTTAACAAGGAGTTTTCTAGTTTCTTCCAATTCTGTATTCTCTACCACTATTAATTTTGGCTCCATCCATTTTCTAATAACGCCAAAGTGCTCTTCAATTGCCGACTCGGTAGCACAAGCCTCTTCCTCAATGCATTTTATATCGATTTTTCGCTTCTTAATCTCAGTATCAGCCATCCTTCTCTTGTAAACCTCCTCAACAGATGCCCTAATAAGAATCAAAGTAACTGCATCAGGATTAGTCACCTGAATTAGTCGCTCTAGGTTGGCATAACAAAGCTGAGGAATATAGCCATTTTTAGTCCAAACGGCATAGTGCCAATTACACACAATCATTTGATTGTCTTTCATTTTCCCCAGCTCACTAATGACTATTTCTTCTACCTCCGGGATTGTTTTATCCCCTAATTCGTAAAGGTGTTTCCAGAAGTAAATTCCGGGGTCAAATATTGGCAACTTCTCACCGAATATTCCGGTCAAATGATTTAATAGTGTTGTTTTCCCTACTCCATGGACTCCGCCAAAAAGTATTAATCTCATATGTTTTCTCCTCGTTATTAGTGTTCTACCTTCAGCATATATCGGACAAATCTTTTCTCAATACATTTTGTCTAACTTTTCGACAAAAATTTGACTTATTGTTTTTTTTGAGACTATAATGACTATCTATGGCTGATCTTATAGAAATCACCCAAAATCTCGGATTAACCGCTAAAGCGGCAAAAATTTACCTTGCTGCCTTAGAATTAAGGGAAGCCTCGGTGCAACAATTAGCTCAAAAATCTAAAATCAAAAGAACAACCCTCTATTACATTTTAGGTGAACTAATAGAAGCCGGGGCGCTTATTTATACTAAGGCAGGCAAAAAGAGTTATTATGTTGCTGAGCAGCCAGCCAACCTACTCAAGAAGGTAAAAGAAAGAATCTCGAGTTTTGAGGATTCACTTAAATTAATAGAAGACAAGGTGGGCTATGTAAACAAAAAACCTAGAGTTTATTTTCTATATGGCTCTAGTGGGTTTAAACAAGCATGGGATATGATTTTAAATACAGAAGAAAAAGAGTTTAGAATAATTACTCAGGGAGAAAATTTCTTAGATTATGTAAAAGAGAAATATATTATTGATGAAATAATAGCCAAAAAGAAAAAACTCAATGTTTTGAGCAAACAACTCATTTCTGATTCAGCTTATGCGAAGAAAATAATAGCCAAGGACTCAAAAGAAAATAGGATTTCCAAGGTTTTACCGCCGGCATACAAATTGCCGTTTACTGAAATAATTACCGAATCGTTGGTAGCTTTCATATCACCAAAATTCAATAACATGATATTCATTGTTGAAAATGATCTTTTTTCTAAAACAAGGAAATCCATTTTTGAAGCATTGTGGTATTCGGTTCGATAACCACATTGAAATCTATCCAACCAAAAAGCCCTAATTTATGGGGCTTTTTGGTTAAAAGGGTATTATAATTACCCAATTATGGTTACTTGAGTTCTACTACTCCGCCTGCCTCTTCTAATTTCTTCTTCATCTCTTCTGCATCGGCCTTCTTGACGCCTTCTTTGATGTTGGCAGGAACTTTATCGGTCATATCTTTGACTTCTTTAAGTCCCAGACCTGTCATCTCACGAAGAACCTTAATGACCTGTATCTTGGCTGAACCGGCATCCTTCAAGACAACAGTAAAGCTGTCTTTCTCTTCTCCGGCTTCTGCGGCTCCACCGGCTGCGGGTCCTGCGACTGCCATTGCGGCAGTTGATACGCCAAACTTCTCTTCTAATGCCTTAACGAGTTCATTTAACTCGGAAACGGACATTTTTTCTACTTGTTCAAGAAATTGTGTTTTATCCATGTTTTTGTTTTATTTTAAATATTTGATTTTAATTTATTCGACCTATACTGTTGCTTCTTTTTTCTTTGCAACTTCGGACAATGCAACAGCCAATCCACGCATCGGATAGGTCAGCATTCCCAACAATCTTCCGATAAGAACTTCTTTAGACGGCATTTGGGCCATCTCCAAGAATCCTTCTTTACCCAAAAAATTGTTTTCAAAAATCGCTCCGAAAAACTGCAATGCCTTATTCTTTCTAGAAAACTCATAAAGTTTCTTGGAAACGGCATAAGAATCTCCGCCCCCCAAAACTAATCCAACAGAACCTTCCATGCCATAGACATCCGCTTCGCTTTTCAACTCTTTCAAAGCTATGTCTATTAATGTTTTCTTGGTTACCAAAAGTTCTGCGTCCATGGCTCTCAACGCCCTCTTTAATTCCGACATCTGAGCAACAGATAAACCCTTCTCGCCCGCTCTTGAGAATGTGGTAAATATTGTTATTTTGGACTTCGGAAGTTTTGCTTTTAACTTCTTTAATTCCTCTCTTTTTGTTGATTTTAGTTTCATAAAAAAACTGCGGATTTCCGCAGACAATAACAGCCAATTATGGTTATTACCTCGAGGCAATTAATGCCTTGTCTACGGTATTAAGATATTAGCAAAAGTTAACTTTAGTGTCAAATCCCCAAATATTTGCGTCTGTTTACTGCATGTTCGGAGGCGGTTTTGGAGAATATCATTTGGCTCCCATCTCGGGTGGAAAGATAATACAAATAATCACTTTTTTGTGGATTCAAGACCGCCTGAATAGCCGTGATGCCGGGATTGGCAATAGGACCCGCAGGAAGCCCTAATCTCATATAACTATTATATCCGGAATCAATGCGAATTTCTGCGCCAACCCCTATCTGACTTACATCACAATCTTTTTTATAATTTCCAATAATAAATCTTCGCAAACAAGCGCCGTAAGCAACCGTTGCATCAATCTGCAAAGGCATTTTTCTGGCAAGGCGATTTCTGATAATTCCGGCTACCAAACGCATATCCTCTTCTCTCCGTGCTTCTTTCTCTAAAATAGACGCCCTTGTCAATGTATCCCTGAGAACCAGAGAACTGAAAATTAAAGAAAATTCTTTGAATTTTAAATTCAAATGATTCTTCATTTTTTCTGCAATCGTATCTGCGGTCTCCCCCTCCCTATCAAAGCGATATGTATCGGGAAAGAATTGACCCTCATCTGACTGATATTTTTTGGCAAATTCACCTTCTGCAACCAAGCCAAATTCAGCTAACCTTTTATCAATCTCCCATATGTTATATCCCTCAGGTATAGTGATGATAATATCATTGGTCTCCGCAAGTCCACTTGAAATTGAATACACAATACCAAGAATTGTGACTCCGGGTTTAAATAAATACCTTCCCGCTTGGAGTTTCTTTTCATTGCCGGTAATAAAAATATAAGCAATAAATACCAACTTATTTTCTATTACCCCTTCTTCTTTGAGAATATCGGCGATTTCATAAGCGCCTTGTCCTTCTTTAATTACGATTTCTTTTGGCGCATCCAGAGGAGATTTTATAACTTCTGAAAACATCCATCCCAAAAACACACTAACCGCCAACAGGGCGGCTAAGTGTGATTTATGTTCTCTGAAAAAATCTTTAGAGAGGTTTTTGGTCCAATACTCTCTTTGGAGGAATTGTTTTTTTGCCATTTTTTAGCTCATCCAATTTTGTTATTACTACCTGATTATCTTTGTTGGTTTCTGTGCTCAAAATCTTTTGCATCTGATCTATAGCATTAGGAATATCTTTTCTCTCTTCATATATTAGCCCCAGATACCAACGGGCATTGGCAAAATCAGGAGACAAAAGGACGGCTCTCTGCAATTGATTAAATGCTTTGTCTTTTTGATTATCCCGATAATAAAGCAGGCCAAGTTCAAAAGCAAGGGTTGGCTGATTACTGTTGTAAGGCGCTATTCTCTCAAGTTGAGTAATCGCTTCTCTTACCTTACCCATCCTGTCATATACGGCTCCTAAACTATATATAGCTGAACCAAAACTATCAGAAAGTTCTATGGCTTTTTTGAAATTTTCCTCAGCCTTAACAAGGTTTGGTATTACTTCCTGTTGAAACTTTGCCGCATTTGCTCCTCCTCCGGCAGCCAACTGACGGGAAAGGTCTGATTTTGACAAATACATACCGCCAATCTTGTTAAAGAAAGATGCATCACCAGGACGGAGTTCAGCTGCTTTCAAATATGAATCTTCGGCAAGTTTATCTACACCATCTACTAATCCCATCAAATTCTGATATACGTCTCCCAAATTGGACCAATTATTTGACTCCCTTGGAGCTACTTCGGTGGCGCGTTTTGCCAAATTAATAGCCGATGCTAAATAATTCTGAATTTTTGCCTGTCTATCTGCGTCAGCGTCTTTTTTGTTTAATTCTTTTGAAAGCAATGCGAGAGCAGCTTGAGAAGACACTCTGTAGTATCTATCGTCCTGACCATTCCAATTAAGAGCCTCGCTCAGAAGGGTAATTGTTTGATCTAAGTCCTTATTTGTCAAGGCCTGAGCATACTTTATATCTGAAACATATAAAGTTGCACCAAAATAAGAGCCGACAAGCACCAGAATCAGACCGCCGATGAATCCAAGTGAAGAAATTAAAGAAGTGGAAGCTCTTTCTTCAACATTAAATACCCTCTTTTGATCTCCCCACAGTGAAACGACCATCAATCCCATCATCACATACGCAACGAACATAAGAGTAAGATTGAACGGATACAAGAACATTGCTACCACCAGAGCAGCGATTCCGGAAATAACTCCTGTGTCTTCTTCAGACAACCCTCCCTTGAACATTCCCCTGACCAAAAGCCACAAAAGAAAAGCAAATGCCACGAGCATAACCAATCCCCCTTGAACGGCCCAATTGAAGACCTGAGAAGTAGAATCAAAGAATTTGGCGCTGGAAATTGTTGTATTAGACAGCTTTCCCGCACCATATAAATCAAAAGCTAAAGAGAAATTCTCCGGTCCATACCCAAACGCTATATTCTTTTTTAATACAGATTCAGTAACATTAACCGACAGGCCAAAAGATGGAGCCACTTCAACTGGAAGGTCTTTCTTCAGAAAGTTAAGATTCAAATTAACAACCATAAAGAAGACCCCCAAAACTATTACCGTCATTGGCAATAAGAATTTTGATATTTTAAATCCGGGCTTGTTTAAACTATCTAAGGCTATCATCATCGCCATTCCGACTATAGCAACTGCCCATATCACCCACCAATTAAGAATTACCAATACAACCAAAGCAAGAACTGTTCCAATTTTGCCGATATTTAAATACTTAAACACCGAAATATTGCTCTTGTAGAATAATGGTAGAGCTATCGCCGCAAGCATACCCAATGAATTCACAGAACCAACAGTATTAAATGCTTTGGACATCGCAAACGGAAATCTAACCAGATAAACCCCAAACATGTTTAAAATTCCATAAAGAAGAGCGATAAATAATGAGTATCCGAGAAGCATGCGCACCTTGCTACCCTTATCATCAAAAACATTGACTATGCCGAAATAAAATATAGATAACGCAATCATGGTCACAAGCGCATCGCTCAGGCTTCCTGTTAAACCAAACAAACTCTTAAAACGAGCTAATGAAAAAATGGTTGAAAGAGACACAGCCAATAGGAATGCAGCTATACCCTTATCCAAAGGATTATACCTCCAAGATAATTGTCCTGAAACAACCACATGCAAAAGCCAAAGAATCAAAGCTCCTCCGGATAAGGCCAACAAAAGCAGTTGTTTATTGAATTCTAATACACTTGTAGACCAAGGAAGAAAGAATAACGGCAACAACAAAACACCGGCCATCAAAAACCACCGGCTCACCTTGAGATATGTTGTTCCCCTAACCTCGTGAGTTGCAAAAGTAGTTTCCTCGGGATTATCGTAAGAAACAGTCCCTACTTCAACTTCTCCTGCGTCCAAAAAATTGGCGTCCATGTGTTCCTAAAGACTTAATCCCTCCAAATATTTAGGCATTCCAGGCCAAATATTTAAAGATTTAAGTGTTTGATTAAACTCCTATTTGTTACATTAATTTTACCTAATCCACAAGGCTTTATCAATGTGGACAATTTATGGTCTCATGTAATGGGCATCTTTACACTACACATGTAAAGATGCCCATTACATGACTACCCAAAACTATAAATCAAGAAACAAATGCTCTATTTCTTTTTTTTCTTTTATCAAATTGAAACTGGAATTAACAAATTTGTGATAATCATTTAAATTTTCAAATTGCTCAAGTATTATTTCATAATCTCTTATTAAAGACTCCTTATCCCCGTCCCCCATTAGCCTAAAACTACTCCATTTGTAGTCTATAGGATTCTTAATAAGTCCTGCCACGCTCGGATTTTGGTGAATATATGCAGAAAGCCATAGTAAATAATCGTTATCGTCCACATTAACTTGTTTAAATTGATCTTGAAAAACATGTCCAACTCTATCATATTTTTTATTAAAATATTTTGAGTAACTCGTACAGATTCTGGAGATTAATTTACTCGCTGGAATTTCCTTATTTTGTTTTATTAAAAAATGGTAATGATTCGGCATTAAACAATAATTAACCAAACTAAAAGCATCTTCTGGTAAAGGAGTTGATCTAAATATTCTTTGATCCTTATCTGGAAATAAATTTTGTTTTAAACGCAAAATAAAAAAACTAAAATCATTGTCATCTAGGAAAATATTTTCTTTTCCATTGCCCCTATTATAAATATGGTAATAAGAACCAACAGCAAATTTTTTATAATCCCTATTATTCATTTCATTAATCTTAATAGATTACCAATAATTGTAAAGATGCCCATTACATTAAACTGTGCAAGTGTAATGGGCATCTTTACAATGTTCATGTTTCAGAAGGAGCTGGAGTCGGTTCGGGGGTAGATTCTGGGGTTGGTTCAGGCGTCGGGGATTCGGACGGCTCAGGTGCGGGTTCGGGAGTAGATTCGGGAGTTGGTTCCGGAGTCGGTTCTGTGACATCGGATGTTGTTTCGCCATCCGATGTCGTTAATTCTGCTGACAGACTGGCGGTATTTGTAATTTCAGTATCTGTTGTTTGGTCATTGGTATTTAAAAATTCATTGGAAATTGGAAATTGAGAATTGGAAATTGCCGGCGTGGCGTCGGCTCCCTCATATCCCTTTCTTCTGGCAATCACGAGCCAATCAAATTTGCCATCCAGAACGCCGTTCACGCCTTTGACGACAAATCCGTACGGCGTTTTGTCCGATACATATATCTGTCCCTGAATAAATGTCGTCGGGGTCACTAATACTTTCAACGGGACATCCGGAGATATTATTGAACTAAACGAAAAATCCGTACGGCGTTTTGTCCGATACATATATCTGTCCCTGAATAAATGTCGTCGGGGTCACTAATACTTTCAACGGGACATCCGGAGATATTATTGAACTAAACGAGAAGTCAAAGAAGATTTTTGCCTCTCCACCAATTAGGTCAGACGAACCGCTCAACACTATCTCCCCTCTCGCCGAATCCACGCCATAAGTAGCAAGGTATGCACCATTTTCTTTAAGATCTAATTTTGATTCCCCTGCTGCTTGGGCGGCATTGCCTGTAAAGATGCCCATTACATCAGCATCAGCATCGGCATTTGGAGATATTGATATTGAACGAGATGTCCAATTTTCCATCATTATTGCTAAATCAAATTCCCAATTAAATGAGTTCGCGACTGAATGATAGGTTTTACTAATTCCCTCAGCGATTATATCCCCGCTCGCCCAGAAAGATTGGACACGGATCAGAACGGCGTCTGCTAAAGTTGTAAAGATGCCCATGACATCGGACGATGAAACTACCACTGACTCGCTCGCCGGCTTCGCCAACAATCCATCAACTGTCAGTGATAATGATGCTACTTTTGCCTGCAAAAGCTCAAATGCGGTTGCTTGAGAGGATACTTTTAACTCTATGACAGATAGATTGCTTGATAATTCTTGAACCCCCGCCAATGTAAATGTTGCGAGTTTGTAGATATCTACACCCTTGCCACCAATTGCTAAGACATCACTTGGTGCTTCTTCGGCGATAAGACCGAGTCGCAAAGGCGATGAATAATCTTCTTCATTGTAGTGATACTTCGCTATCTTTAAATCTTCTAATTTATCCAAAATAGAACTCCTACTCACTTCATCAACATACTCAATATCTTTCTTCGCTTCTCTTGTTGAAATGTTTACAAATGATGTACCAGCAATGTCGCCGATAACATGGAGTTTATAGGCCGGTTCGGTTGTTCCGATGCCAATGTTGCCCAGAGAATCAACATACATTGAAGCGGAAGTGGTGGCGGAAGAGATGCCAAGAGTACGAGTATCTAATTCCTGGATGCCTGCAATAATATAGCCAAACAAATTTGGCTCATTCAGTGATGGAACCTGATCAGTACCCAAATTCCTAGCATACCAAGCGTTATTATCTCTTGCACTCTGGTCAATAATCAGGCCCTTGTATGATGGCTTGGTATTTTGTGCTGTCCTATAGCCGTCACCAATAAATTCAAAGTCATACAAAGATGTTTCTCTTATCGCCTGCAAGGCTCCGCTACCATCCCACGAGCTTATGTTCTCCTTTAACTCTATCCAGGAAGACTGGGTCCCAACCACAGTACCTCCAGTATCTAATGCATTAGTTATACCTATAGATCCCGTACTCAAGCGTAAAAGTGCCCCGCCACTTGCATCTACATGAAGATTTCTAGCAGCGCCGTCCATATTTTGCAAAGTAATGGAACCTGCAGCCGGAGTCGTGCCGTCATTATTTCTTTCAACATAAACGGTGCGGCCAACGCCGGCATCATTATCAAACGCCCCGATATTCAAAGCAGCTAATGGCACCGTCGTCCCGATGCCGACGTTGCCGCCGGTGGGATTCAAAGCAAGTACGCGAGCTCCCGGAGAATCAA
>Ga0209541_10012121_pt1 | contig 13379 bp, 12 predicted proteins | sample RifCSPlowO2_01_FD_184027 | JGI IMG/M metagenome (GOLD analysis project Ga0209541, IMG submission 184027) | Groundwater microbial communities from Rifle, Colorado - Rifle CSP2_plank lowO2_0.1 (SPAdes) (version 2) | ecosystem: Environmental > Aquatic > Deep subsurface > Groundwater | place...
CTGCCAAAAAAATACTTGCTTCTGTAAGATTTATCACACCCAGGAATATAGTATCTAAGGAACTTGGTAAAGAAACAAAGGGGTATAAATATTTGTTCATATCTCCCACACCAACCAAAAAGACCTGATACAGCGCTATTAAAAGGGGAAGTTGTATAATTAGCATCAAACAGCCGGAAAAAGGATTTACGCCATGTTCTTTATATAATGCCATGGTGCGGCGCGCCTGCTCCTCTTGATTATTCTTGTGTTCGTCGCGGATGCGGGCAATCTCCGGCTCTAAAGAACGCATTTTGGTTTGCGCTTTTATGGAATGGTGCGTAAAAGGGAACAACACAAACCGCACCAAAATAGTAAGGATAATAACCGCAAACCCCAAATCATGAGACGGCAAAACACCCGTAAGAAACACCAAGGTATTCAAAAGAGGGCGAAAGAAGATTTCATTGAATACTGTTGCAAAAAAAGACATATTTTTATTTTTTTACAGGATCATACCCCCCTTCCCGCCATGGGTGACACCGAGCAATACGCTTCATTCCATACCACCATCCCCTCAAAAAACCATGAATTTGTAATGCTTCTATGGTGTATACCGAGCATGATGGAAAAAAACGGCACATGTGCGCCCGTTTTGAAAACAAAACACTCTGATCGGGGGAAAGTAAGAGTTGATATATATGAATGAGAAAAATACTTGTGTTGCGAAACATAAACAAATCACACAACAACTTTTATTTTATTAAACATAGAGATAAGATGGTTTTCAATATCTTGATACTTCAAATCATCAGCCCCCGGAAACGCCCGTATTATACAACTGTACCCGGAGCCGCCCGAAAGAATTTTTGCTTGTATTATTTCATGCAACTGCCGCCGGAGTTTATTGCGACGCACGGCTTTTTTTGAAACAGAAAGGGAAACCACGAACCCAAATAAAGCATTAGATGTGCTATTTCTCTGGCACACTAATTGGAAAGGTCCTGAACGCGCCCGTAAATGTCCTTGAAACACCCCCTTAAAATCTCCCTGCGTGGTAAGACGATTCTTTTTGGGAAGCATCGCATTATACCGTTAGACGCTTTCTACCCTTCCGACGGCGCCTTTGGACAACATTTCTGCCGCCTGGCGTGCGAGAGCGCGCCAAAAAACCATGAGTTTTCCCGCGTTTTTTCTTTTTTGGTTTATATGTTATAGACATACCAACACTATACCAAGTCAAAACAACTTACTCAATAGCACACATATAATACACAAGTTATACACAATAGTGCATAAATCAAAGTATTATATATAAAATATCTTGTTTTTTTACAATCTGATATACTAAAAACATGAAAAACGAAGAATTATGGCAGATAGTGCTCAATGAGGCGGAACTTTCCATATCGCGAGCAAATTTCATTACATGGTTTAAACACACCTTTATAAGCCATAACGAACAGGGGATTATTACCGTTTCAGTCCCGAATGGCTTCACGAAAGAGTGGCTCGAAAATAAATATCATAAACTTGTCATGCACGCAATCCGGACGACATGTCCGGAGGTGCGAAGTGTTGAATATGTGGTATCAACAGCGGTACCACAAGAAAATTCACAACAAATAACCCCATTACAGGTAACCAAATCAACAAAACCTATTGAAGAACAATTAGAGTTCCAAGAGCTTAAGATTGACAAAAATACAAATCTAAATCCTCGTTATGTTTTTGAAACATTCATTGTTGGTTCTTTTAATGAACTTGCATACGCGGCGGCTCAATCGGTAGTAAAAAACATAGCGTCTCTCTATAACCCTTTATTCGTATACGGTGGTGTGGGACTTGGAAAAACACATCTATTACAAGCCACCGGCAATGCTATTAAACAACAGAATCCTGCTTTGAGGGTTTATTACACCACATCAGAGTATTTCACAAACGAACTGGTGGCTGCTATTCAAAACCATGAACCCCAGCGATTCAAGGACCGTTACCGCCAATTTGATGTCCTTATTATTGATGATATTCAGTTTATTGCCGGTAAAGTACGCACCCAGGAGGAGTTTTTTCACACATTCAACACACTATATGAAAACAATAAACAAATCATATTTTCTTCCGACCGCCCTCCCAAATCCATTGCTGATCTTGAAGAACGCCTCCGTTCGCGTTTTGAAGCAGGATTAATAGCTGATATATCCCAACCTGACTACGAAACACGACTTGCCATTCTTAAAACAAAACTTGCAACAAAAAAAGAGGAGTTGCCGGCTGAAATTATGGAATACATAGCGTCTGTGGTGGAAAAAAACATCCGAGAGTTGGAAGGCGCTTTAAATATCATTAACGCGCAGGCGCGCATGACCGGCGCGGTGCCGAGTATAGAAGAGACAAAGGAATTATTACTGCAAATAACCTCGCGCCAAAAACGTGTTGTTACCGCGGCAAATATAATAAAAGAGGTTTGTGTTTTTTATGACATTAATGAGCGACAATTATTTGAACGAAGTAGGCGCAGAGAAGTCGTAAAACCGCGCCAAATTGCCATGTATTTTCTACGTGAAGATTTTCATGGTTCATTCCCTTATATAGGACAAAAATTTGGGGGAAGAGACCATACCACCGCAATTCATGCATATGAAAAAATTGTAAAAGACATAAAGGACAATCCTACATTTGCAGACGAAATAAAGTTGCTTCGAGAACATATCTATGAGATTTAATAATGTATCAGATGTGTAAAACTAGTGGATTAGTGTGTATAGAGTGGGTATGAAAATAAAAATATATCAACATGTGCACCTTCTTCCCATATAAGTAATTAGTTACGCACATATATAAATCCATAAACACCTTATTCTGTATGGATAAGTAAAACTATTCCACATATACACATCCTCTACTACTAACTTTATTTTTATACAAAAATAAATAGTAATAATATAAAATATGAAATTTGTTGCTCTAAAAGAAAATCTAAAAGACAGTATCTTACTTGTTGAAAAGAGTGCTGGAAGAAAAACTACCTTACCTATTCTTTCAAACATCCTTTGTTCTGCAGAAAAAGGAAAAATTACTCTTACCGCGACCAATTTGGAAACTGCGGTGGAAGTGTGGGTAGGAGGAAAGATTGAACAAGAGGGACGCATTACTATTCCAGCGCGCGTATTGAGTTCGTATATATCTTTAGTGGGGGGAGAGCATATTACCTGCTCCGTAAAAAATGGGAACGTGGAGTTAATTTCTTCCACGGGCCGTACGGTTATTCATGGGCAGGCGGCAGATGACTTTCCTTTAGTGCCACAACAAAAGGATTCAGAGAGTTTCACTATTCATGGGTCTTCACTGCAAACATCTTTGCGGAATGTAATAACCGCTTCATCATTGTCCGATATAAAACCGGAAATTGCGAGTGTGTATATTTCTCTTACCAACCAAAAAGCAGTTTTTGCAGCCACTGACAGTTTTCGGCTTGCGGAACAACAAGTAAGTGGCACATTTGGCACTAAAGGTTGGTCGCAGTCCTTTTTATTGCCCATACGCTCTGCTCACGAGCTTATACGCCTTCTTGAGCGCGAGGATGAGGATGTAACAGTTTCTTTGGGGGCAGGACAGGTGGTGTTTCAAACCAAAAGGTTTCGTATGGTTTCCCGACTCGTGGAAGGGTCTTTTCCAGATTACCAACGCATAATACCAGCCGCGTTTACCACCGAATTTACCTTATCAAAAGATAGCCTTCTTGATCTGCTTCGGGTGGCGGGTGTGTTTGTGGGTAAGTTGTCAGATGTAACCTTCCATATTAACCCGCAAGAAAAAAAAGTAGAGGTGCGCGCTCAAAATGTGGATGTGGGAGAAAATCAAGTACACACAAATACACCCATTACTGGAAAAGAGATGAGTATAACATTTAATTACCGTTATATTATGGATGGGCTCCAGAATATTTCCGGTGATATTTTCTTTGGATTTGCCTCTTCGGAAGGACCTTTATTAATGCGTTCCAAAGATGATTCTTCCTATTTTTACATCGTAATGCCGATGAAGATTTGAGGGATGGAACGGCGTTTTATATGATGGATTCAGGAATATATGGAAAACATCATTATCACACAACAAAAACACTTTTGTGCCGCACTTGCCATTTTTTGGGTTGTTTTTGTTTGGGGGTTTTGGGAAAAAGGCCCTTATGCGCTTGGGTTTAACGCTTTTTTATTTCTTACAGTGTTCTTTGGAGTGTTTATTTGGATACTTTGGAAAGCTGGCGCTTATACCAAAAGTGACCTTATATGGATTTTACCTGTCAGTTTTATTATTTTGAGCTTTACTTTTTACGACAACCCATTTATAAAAATGGTCAGTATACCAGTTTTACCAATCCTTTTTGTATTATTTTATAACCAAGCGTTATTACCAAATAAACAAAAGAACTATTGGGGGTTTGAATTTTTGATACACATACTTATAAGAGTGTTTTCTTTTGTTGGGCAATTGGGTGAATCAGTAAAAATATATACCAAAGTAATTATTCCAGTAGATAATACAAGTAAACAATTTATTATTCGTATTGTGGCGGGGGTGGTGATATTTCTAGTGGCGGCGCTTATGGTATTTTTACCGCTTCTATCCTCCGCAGACGCTGTTTTTTCCGAAAAAGCACGGGTTATTACTAACTGGTTGCAAAGTGTATTCTCGACACCTATCGCGTATAGAACAGTTGTTTTTGCGGTATTATCCGTATTATTTTTTTCTATGCTTACCGCGTGGAGCAAGCAATTTTATTATAAGGAGAGAGAAAAGAGTAACACACAAATTGATTCGATTATAGTAGGCATTATACTTGCCGGAGTGCTCTGTATTTATATGTTTTTTTTATGGGTACAAATAAGCCGCTTATGGATAGGTGAGTTGCCATTTAATTTTAAGGAAACCGAGCAATTGGTAAAAAGTGGTTTTTGGCAGTTGTTGTTTCTCTCTATTATTAATATTCTCATTTACTTTTTTGCCTACCGAAAAACGGTTCCATTTGTGCAAAAACTATTGGCTGTGTTTACCATCACTTCTCTTTTTTTACTTATTTCCGCCGGGCATCGCATGGGGCTCTATGTTGTGTACTACGGGTTTAGTTATGAGAAGTTTTTTGCCTCATATGCAGTGCTTTTTTGCGCCATACTGTTTTTTTGGCTTATTTCTCAATTATTTCGCAGTAGGCGGGCGAATATCGCTAAGTTTTTAGTAATACTCTTTCTTTGGATGTTCGCGCTTGTTTCCATATTTCCTGTTGAGCAGTTTATATTTCGCGCAAATATAGCGCTCTTCCACAGGGAAGGTTCGCGGATTATGTTACACGAGATGAAAATGCTTTCTCCGGACGCGCTTCCATTGGTTAAAAAATATCAGGAGCGAGATTTATCTCTGGAGGAATATGATTGGAACCACTGGATCGAAAAGCAGGAAAAAATAATTACCCAGAAGCGGTGGTATGAGAGAAATGTGATGAATATTGTCTATATGAGTTATTTTTCTACTCGGTAATATTGATGGAAATTTGAGTTTCACCCATGTTTCCCATTTTGTCGTATGCTTTTACGGTTATGTTTGAGTTTGTGGGTGTTTGCAGAGGAATAGAGAATGAAAATGTTTTGAATAATGTTTTATTTGCGCCTACATAGTCTCCATTGAGAAAATAATCAACTTGCGAGAGGGGGTATGCGCTTGTGATGCTAGTGGTAATGATTAGCGCATCATCAATAGAAAACAAATCATTTACTGTTGGTTTTAAAATTTCCACACGCGGCTTATTTTCTTCTGTATGCACGGTATCTGTTTGAGTAGGTATGGTGATATTTTCATTATTGAGAACACCAGCGCTTTGGGCCCACGCGCGCACGGCTGTTTCCCAGTTATTATATTGCCCGTCGCTGGTTGGATTGGTTGGGATGGGGCCTGTGGGGTCGTTTTTATCAACCCAATGGAGAATAGAGTGGATTTCAGTCACTATTTTTGTTTCTCTGAATTCCGGCGGGGTTGCATCGGTTGCGAGATTTCCGGAAGCGGAATCTATCACATAAGTGCGAGAACCGCGCCATTCGCCCGCAAGAACAGGTTTTGTTGATTTTTTATATTCGGGGGTCTTGAAGGGCTCAATGGGAATTGTTTTAAGGGATCGTTCCATAAAATCATGCCAAATAGGGGCAACAATAAACCCCGCAACCCGTTTTTCCATGGGAGTATTGTCATTGTTTCCCGCCCAGACACCAGCGACAAGATTGGGGGTATACCCAAGAATCCACGCGTCGCGATAGTCGTTTGTGGTTCCTGTTTTTGCCGCCACTGGTCGGTCAGAGAAATATAAAGCGGAAGCGGAACCAAACGCTGGCGCGCGCGCGGTATTATCGGAGAGAATATCGGATACCATGCGGGCAATAAGAGGTTCGACAACTTGTGTTGGTTTTAGTTTATGTTCCCATACTTTTTCTCCGTTGTTTTTTTCCACACTCAAAATGGCAACATGCTCCTGCTGTAAGCCGTCATTCGCAAAAACACCATACGCGGATGTAAGTTCTATGAGTTGCACTTCTCCACCCCCCAAAACCAATGTAAGCCCATACTGGTTGGGTCCAAAAAGGGTGCTTACTCCAACTCTCCGCGCCATATCAAGCGCTTCTTTTAATCCAGTAAGATACAACACTTTAACAGAAGGCACATTTATGGACTGCGCAAGGGCATCACGGAGGGTTACGGGTCCCCGAAAGATATTATCATAGTTTTGGGGTTGGTAGCTTTCCGCTCCCGTAACCGCAAATTCGGTCGGCACGTCGAATACTACTGTTTCCGGTGTGTATCCTTTCTCAAACGCGGCCGCGTATACCAGGGGTTTAAAAGCAGATCCTGGTTGCCGCTTGGCGAGTGTTACATTAAAGTTTCCTTCTTCCTCGCGGTTAAAATAATCTCGGGAACCAACCATGGCGCGTATTTCTCCTGTTTTGGGGTCGAGCGCAACTAAACCCGTGTTTCCCGCGTTAAAATCTTTTTTAATTTTTTCCGCATAGGAAGTAATTACTTCTTCCGCGTTTGTTTGCATGTTTACATCAAGGGTGGTGCGCACTGAAAGTCCATTTTTTCGCAAAAACTCTTCTCCGAACCGTTGTGATAATATATCAACCACATACATTACAAAGTGGGGAGCGCGTATTCCTTGGGCGGAAGGCGGCAAAAAAATAACCTCTTCATGACTCGCGGCGCTTGCTTCTTGGGTGGAGATAAACCCTAACTCTCCCATGCGCTTCAAAACAATATTTTTTCGCGCCACAAGTTCATCTTTATGATTTCCATACGGAGAGTAATAGGATGGAGCTTGAGGGAGTGCGGCCAAATACGCGGCCTGGGCGAGGGTAAGATCACGCGCGTGTGTGCCAAAGAAAGTCTGGGCCGATGCTTCAATTCCATACGCGTTTGACCCATAAGGAATTTCATTGATGTACATGTCAAGAATTTCATCTTTTGAGTACTTTTGTTCTATTTTTAACGCGAGTACCGCTTCTTTAATTTTCCTTGTAAGCGTTTTTTCTGACGTAAGAAGTGTGTTTTTGACAAGTTGTTGGGTTATGGTGGACCCACCTTGCACAAGTACCTGCCCGCGCGTGAGATCGGTGATAAACGCGCGGGCAATGGAAAAAACAGAAATACCCGGATGGCTGTAAAAATGTGTGTCTTCTATGGCTACGGTGGCATTTTTTACGTTGCGGGGAATTTCCTCAAAGGAAACAATGGTGCGTTTTTCTTCGTTGTACAATTCGTATAAAAGGATTTCTCCCGAGCGGTCATATATTTTGGTTGATTCCACAATTTCACGACTATTAAATTCATCCGTATCAGGAATGGGGGTGGTAAGTATCACAATACTTGCAAATGCGACAACCGCAAAGGATACTAATAATCCGAGCATGAATAATATTTTTATACCGCGCCGTAAACGCGATTGTTTACCCTTGACATTCATAGTGAGAATATACATTATATAAGCTATTTTTGCAACCATGCAGGATGTAATCACTCATGCTCTGGCGTAGAAAAGGGAGGTTGGCTCGCTTCACGCTCGGCGGATAAGAACCGCCAGTATTGTGTTGGGTTGTGTATACGGATATATTATACTCATATCCATTACGTTAAATACTTGACTCCAAGATAAAATAATATGCCAAAAACCATTTCCAAAAAAGAAGCTGTTGAATTTCTTGGTCTTGATGAAAAGACTTTTGATAACTACTTCAAAAATGCGGCAGAGTTCCCATGTCTTGAAAGAAATGGTGGGAGAGGTAGGTTTTATTTTGACAAGGACGTCCTTGATGAATGGAAGGAGGGATTTAACTGGCGGACTGTTGAACTTACAAAGGAAGACTATGCACTCTGCCTTGATTTTGCTCTAGCGATGCACTTTCGTGGTTATGTTCGATCCGATTTCGGAACCGGGCGACAGCGAGAGTTTGGTCAGAAGTTAACTAACTGGATCAAAGGGCAACTTGGAGAAGTTGCCGTCAGGAAGTTTATTAAAAGGGAGTTTGAAATTGATGTTGAATTGGATTTTGAGATTAGGAAGAAGATCGTTCCGCAAGACATTATTAGAATAACTAAGAATGGAGCTAGTCGGGAGCCAAAAATTGGGGTTGGGATTAAATCATCAAAACCAAAGAACGCGTATCTCATTCTAGGAGAAAATGAGGTAGAGATTGAAGGACGACGCTCTGACGTCCACATCTTTTGTCGTCCCGACATTCCAGACGATCATCTTTTGCGTCTTGCCAAAAGTGAAGTTATGAATACAGTTAAAAATGAGCAACATTACTCAAAATATGCGGACCTCATTCCAGATTTTTCCAATATACATTGCGAAATTGCAGGTTGGTGCAATGCTCAAGAGTTAGCACATGTGACTGAAATTCCTGGCCAAAAATTTGACGGGATGCGCTGGGTAAAAAAATCTGGGCTTTTGAAAAAAACGAAGAGAGACTGGAAGGAGCTTATAAAGCAACTCTAGCTCCAACTTCTACTCCATCAAATAAACTTACTATCTCTTGTGCATTAGCTTCCCCATTAGTCATTTTTGATTCGACAAATTCATAAGGGATTCCTGCAAAAGTTTTAAGTACGGCAGAAATAACTGCCTGTGCTCCAACTGGAGGCACAGCCATGCCGATTTGTTTTCTCGCGCTTTCTTTTGAGCCCTCAAATACAAAGTTATCAGGGAAAGATTGTAGTCGTGCTCTTTCTCGGTTTGTGAGGGCGCGATGTTCTGACCAGTGATAAACATGCGTTCCGCCCCCTCCGCTTCCGGTGATCGTATAGGCGGGTTTCTTGGGGTCTAATCTTTTATAAATTTGACTCATGCGAGCACCTTTCACATTCAATCTCAAATGTTGAGGTATTCCCTCATACCACGCATTTTCTCCAGCAGGAATATGTTTTAGTCGCTCAACAACGCCCGCAGATTGTTTGGTAAGCTCGTGATTTTGCGCGTTATCTGATATTCGTGGATTTTCTATTGCTTCGCGTGCACTCACATAATTATTCTTTGTAGTCGGAGCAGGAACTTTGAATCTCAAGCCCAAATCTTTTCTCATGCCGATTATGACAATACGATGCCTTTGTTGTGGTACTCCGTATTCTTCAAACTTGTATAGGTGTGGCGTGAGAATATAACCTTTTCCTGCTGAACTAAGGTCTTTCAAAATTTGCTTAAAAGCATTTCCACCATTCGCACTCTGTAAGCCACTAACATTTTCTGCAATAAACCATTTTGGATTATGGGTGTTTATTGCCCTTACTCCATGAGAGTAAAGAGGGCCAAACTTTCCATCAAAACCTTTCTGTTCACCAACCACACTAAAGTCATTGCAAGGAAACCCAAAAGCAAGCACATCGAATTTCGGCACTTTTTCAAAATCTATCTCTCGAACATCTGCACAAACAACACTTTTTTCATTTCCGTTGTGAATATTGCGAGCGTATGTTTTACAAGTATCAGCATCATAATCGTTTGCCCAAATAGACTCAATACCATAAATAGTATTGTCATTCTCAATGGAGGATCGGATTGCGCCGAGAGCAAGCCCTCCAGGGCCGGAAAACAATTCCGCTAACTTAAATTTGATTTCTTTTTTCTTCATAAAATCTATAATCCTATTGCCCAATATTCTTCACAACCTCAACAACCTTGCCATTGATTCTAAAATCATCATTTTCATGAATAAAGATTGGAGAATATTCCTGTGTTGATTCTGACAAAAGTGCAATTCTAGAATTATCCGTATCCAAACGGTACTTTTTTATATTAGCCATGCCATCAATAATAGACACAACATAATCACCATCGCGCGGTGAAGTATTTTCACTATCAACAATAACAAAATCCCCACTCTCTACATTTTTACCGCCAATATTGGCTCTATTGAGAGAGTTGCCCTGTGCCCGTAAAGCGAAAACACTTCTCTTGTTCGGAGCAAGTCGTTTGGATATTTTTAGATACCCTTCAATATTTTGATCAGCGTAAATAGTCGCGGGACCACAATTGGCGCTACCTAATATTGGGATTGAAACAAAAATATCCCCAGCCTTTACTTTGTTGCTAATTCTGTTGATTTTTTTATTTTTTCTATCAATCAGAATAAAACCCTTTCGCTCCAATTGGGAGAGATGGTGTTTAATTTTTTGGGGAAGCTTTTCTCCTATCAATTCCCCGATTTGGCGTAATGTGAGACCACCAAGATTCTTATTATCAATCATCTTAAGAAGTTTTTCTTGTATTGTATGCATATGGTTATTATAGTGGAGATGTCAAAGATATGCAAAAAGTTATCCACAATCAATTAACATATGACAGAGTTGACAAATAAGCTCCTGCCGCTGAAGGCAGCTCGGACGATATAAGCAATTTGCAACCACTTCAGTGGGAGAACAATCGTCACAAAAGCGACAATTATCCCAACTGGACTTGCAAAGTGAAAAGTTAAGGGTACTTTGAAAAAGCGACCCAGTAGTTAGAGCCATATCGCCAAAGAATTATCTGCAGGAAAAAATTGTTGTCCGGCTTGGATGAGATGGCGAACGATCGACGCACCCTTGGCAAAAGCCTTGCATTGCAAGGCTTTTCTGTTTTTGTTAGTCTACAACTATATTTTTGCTTACGAGAAAAAGAAGATAAAGATTGAAAACATATTTACTTGTGCTAGATTTAGTACATAATCATATCCATGCCAAACATCATTACAGACAAAGAAAAAATAGAGGAAGTCCTTACCCGGTCGGTAGACCGCATCTATCCTACAAAACAAGCGCTGGAGGAGTTGTTGTCTTCCGGTAAGCAAATCAAGGTGTATGTGGGGATTGATCCCACGGCGGACTATGTGCATTTGGGTCACTCTACCAACTACTTGGTGCTTGAGCGTCTTTGGAAGTTGGGCCACAAAATTATTGTGCTTGTGGGTGATTTTACTGCAATGATCGGCGACCCGAGCGATAAAACAGCGGCGCGCGCTCCTCTTACCAAAGAGCAGGTCAGGGATAATTTGAAGTCTTTCAAGGAGCAAATCGGAAAGATTTTAGATTTTCAAGATTTAGAAAACCCGGTAGATTTTGTATATAACAGCGCATGGCTTTCCGTGTTGGATTTTGGAAAGTTAGTGGAACTCGCGTCTCATTTTACGGTCCAGCAGATGCTTGAGCGGGACATGTTTGAAAAACGCCTGAAAGATAACAAACCTTTGTATGTGCATGAGTTTTTTTATCCGTTACTGCAAGGATATGATTCGGTTGCGCTTGAAGTTGATTTGGAGGTGGGTGGCACTGACCAAACTTTTAACATGCTTGCGGGGCGCACGCTTGCGCGCCGCTATCTCAACCGGGAAAAATTTGTGCTTACCACTCCACTTTTGGTGAATCCGATAACAAATGAGAAACTTATGAGCAAAAGCGCGGGAACCGGCATCGGATTGAACGAGTCGCCGGAAAATATGTTTGGCAAAGTGATGGCTTTGCCGGATGAAAGTGTTCTGCAGGTGTTTCGGGATTGCACACGGGTGAGTGTGGACGAGATAGAGCAAAAAAAACTGCGGTTGGAACGGGGAGAGAATCCTCGGAACGTAAAACTCGAGCTCGCGCGCGAGGTAACCGCTTTATATCATGGCGCGAGCGCGTCTGCCGCGGCCGAGCATCGCTGGAAGCAGATATTTAGCGAGAAAAAAATCCCCGATGTTATTCCGGAGGTTCGGGTGGAAAAAGAAAAACAATTGGTGGATGTGTTGGTGGAACAACAATTTACCAAATCCAAAACGGAAGCGCGCCGTTTGTTTGGGCAAGGCGCGGTGGAGTTTGATGAAACAGTTGTAAAAGATGTTTCGTTTGTATTGGATCATGAGGGGATTCTTCGAGTGGGAAAGAAAGTGTTGGTACGGGTTGCTATACATAATTGAAATCCCCTTCCATCAGTTGGTGGAGAGGGGATTTATAATTAAGGTAATATATTTGCTTTAATTGTTTTCATCTTCTTCCTCTTCTTCTTCCATTTCATTCATAGTCTCATCACTGTCATCTTCATTCATGTTCTTAATAAAATTTTCCATGATATATTTTTTGTATCTAGTAATGCGCGACCTTTGGAGTATTCATTTCTGATAGATATCAAATATATTTTTATAAGTCAAGTGTTGTTGTGCCCATACGGTTCCAATCGTTAGTGTATGCCGCGGTGAGCGCGATGGCAAGAGCATCAGCCGCATCATCCGGTTGGGGAGGGGAGGCAAGTTTAAAAATGCGCATAATCATGTTTTGCACTTGTTTTTTGTCCGCCTTACCGTATCCGCATGTAGCCACTTTTACTTGTAGCGGAGTAAATTCTCGCATGGGGATGCGGTGTTCTTCGCTAAGCAGGAGGAGAATGCCTCGGGTTTCCGCGACTCGGAGCGCTGTTTTGGTATTTTTTGCAAAAAATAACTGCTCTATAGCAAGCATACCAGGCGCGTTTGTTGTTATGAGCGAGGTAAGTTGTTGATAAATGGCATGCAGGCGCTTTGAAGGGGATTCCGTTTTTTCCGTTTCTATACAGCCCGCGGTAATATAGGAAAGTGATGAACCTTGTTTATGCACAAGTCCGTATCCCACGCGTCCATAGCCGGGGTCAATACCTAATATAATCATAATTCAAAATGGCATTATGTTTGCATATACTTCTTGCACATCATCATGTTCTTGTAGCGCTTCCGTAAGATCTTTAATTTTTTTGTTCAGTATTTCGTTTGCGGGGATGGTGGTGGTTGACTTCCATCGATCTCCTTCTTTTTCAAATGCCCACACCGCGCCCCCGGGCGCCATTTTTGCTTCGTGGCACTCAAGAATTTTTCTGATTT
>Ga0209541_10012123_pt1 | contig 13375 bp, 20 predicted proteins | sample RifCSPlowO2_01_FD_184027 | JGI IMG/M metagenome (GOLD analysis project Ga0209541, IMG submission 184027) | Groundwater microbial communities from Rifle, Colorado - Rifle CSP2_plank lowO2_0.1 (SPAdes) (version 2) | ecosystem: Environmental > Aquatic > Deep subsurface > Groundwater | place...
CTGATATACTGGGATGTTTTGAGAATTTCTTAACACATTAAAATTCTTCTTTAATTCAACTGAAAACTCAGTTTGTTTTTCCATATGCTTTAAGTCATTCATTATTGCTTCTGCTATTGCTTCTGCTAATTTAACTGGAACAGCATTTCCTATCATCTTATAGCCATCAGCTACATCTTCATAATAAAATATAAAATCATCTGGGAATGTTTGTATTCTTGCGCACTCTCTAACTGACAATCTTCTATAAAGATGTTCTTTTCCTTTTACAAACTCTCTAACATTTTGATTGATAAATTTCATCTTTGGAGCTTGTGGGTGGATTGGTGCATGTCTTCCCCCTGCTTGAATTGTGAATGAGGGTTCATCCCAGTTTCTTACTCTATTCCTTGACATATAAATTGTAGAAAAACCTCCATTCATATATTCATGATTTGGAACTGGAATTTTACTTCCATTTGTTTTATTTCTTTCACTTGCTCTTGTTGGTTCTGGTAAATCTCCTACTGCATCTTTTAAGACCAACTTACTTGGATTTGCTTCTGGAAATTCAAACTTCTTTCCCATTTTTTGATGATACCCTACAATGATAACTCTTTTCCTTTCTTGTGGAACATTAAAGTTTTGAGCATCCAATAATCTATATGAAACATTATATCCTATGCTTTTAAAAGCATCAATAATCTTCATAAACTCTGAATAATGTTTTGGAGATAGAATTCCAGCTACATTTTCAGCTAAAAAGAATAAAGGTTGTTTATCCTTAATTAGATTTATGTAATCATAAAATAATCTCCCTCTTGAATCATTTATTCCCCTCATTGAACCAGCTAAACTCCAACTTTGACAAGGGGGTCCACCAACAAAACCAATAACATCCGGTATCTCCTCTAGTTTTAACTCTACAATTGATTTTTTGTTAATCTCTATTCCATGGTTTTTCTCAAATGTTTTCCAACAACCTTCCCAGTTATCATTAGCAAAAGATAGTTCAAAACCTACATTGGTGAAACCTAAATCTAGTCCACCTGCTCCTGAAAAAAATGATGCTATTTTCATTTTCTAATATGAATTATTAATTTCGCCTCCATTTGTTTTGCTGGATTATTTGGGTCTGATATTTTAACATCTTTCAACTTAAAATATTTATCCTTTTCCAAAGCTAGCCTATCTTCTTTTGGCATAGAAGAATACTTTGATTTTTTCATAAGAGTGATTAATGTAAATTCATCCATCCCTTTTTTATAGTTAAAAATGTCTGAGAATACCCTAAGAGGATTTTGAATAGTCCACATTCCTCTAATTCTCAAATTTGTTATTCCCAGAGGGTCAACTCTATTTATTCTACCTAATTCATTTGTTTCTGAGAACTCAAGTGTACTTTTTTCTAATTCTTCTATTATTCTTTCTCTTACTTTTTCATAAACTTCTGAATCAGCAGCATAGCAATCTCCATAAACTAAGATTAATAATTTTAGTTTGTCTTTTTCAACAAAACCAACGGAATATAATATGTCTTTCTCTTTCCAATCTTTCTCACAATCCTTACATGCTTGGGTAATTAACGGACTATTTGAAAGTAATTTTGATTTTGGATAGGAGCTGTTTAATGCTAAGTCTGTTGCACTAAGTCCTGCAATTTTCTTAACTTCCACAGCATCACTTCCTTTGAGCATGATATCTGGAGGATTGTTTTGATTTCCTAAGTAAGAGAAATTTTCTGAGTAAGCATCTTTCTTCTTTTGAACATCTTTTTCAGAGAAAGTATCACAAAAAGCATCCCTCATATAAAATTCTAAAGCTTCTCCAACATTGTTGGCACGATTTACAGTAGAAGGATTTATTTTAGGAATGACATAAATATTAAGTAAACTATTATCTATCCTCTTCTTTATATTCATAATTGCTCTTAAGATATTTGTTGTCATTTTCTCTTTTTTCTAATTAGAAGATGAAAGAACAACCAGTTTATAAATAATTCGTTAAGGTAAGAATTAAAAATGGTAAAATCCTATATAAAAAATGACATTCACCCTATCCTGTCCTCGTTGAATTTAATGCACGAATGCCCTCGTTGTTTCTGGTTAGATAAACAAAATGTTTGGAAAAGACCAAACGGAATCTTTCCCTCTCTTCCTTCGGGAATGGATGGAATATTAAAGAAATATTTGATAAGTAGGATATACCGGAGCTAAAAGAGTATTAAGCAATCAATAACTTTAAATATCACTTGATATTATTAATTATCAAATGAAAAGAAAAAATATCAGTATAAAGGAGAAAATTCGAGAATATTTTTTTATTAATCCCATGTCTAAGTTAAGGGTAAGAGAAGTTGAAAAAACCCTCAAACTTCCGCTTCCGTCAGTTATTAGATATTGCAAGGAATTAGTAGAAGAAGGAATCTTAATCACAATAAAAACAGGAAATGTGGTTTTTTACACAGCAGACAAAACAAATCATAATTTTTTATTAGAGAAAAAAATATTTAACATAAAATCATTACATACTTCTGGTTTAGTTGAATTTCTAAGGATAGAATTAAGCAATCCCTCTATAATTGTTTTTGGCTCTTATGCAAAAGGAGAAGATATTGAAAAAAGTGATATTGATCTATACATTGAAACGCCTTCAAAAAAAGAAATTAATCTAACCGAATTTGAAAAGAAACTAAAAAGAAAAATCCAACTATTCAAACATAATGATATAAGAGAAATAAAAAACAAAGATTTAATCAATAACATTATAAATGGAATATCTCTAAATGGTTTTGTAGAGGTTTTAAAATGAGGGAACAAAATTTTCAAGATTGTATAAATGAGGGTTCCACAAAAAAGCAAACTCCTGACAAGGCAAGAGCAAATTCTTTAATTGTAACAGCAAAAGAGCGAATAAGTTTAATCAAGGAAATAAACGAAAAAAACTGTAATTTTGTATTTGAAGATTATTATATTTCAATTATGGAAATACTTCAAGCAATATGTTTTTCTAAAGGATTGAATGTCTTAAATCATATTTGCTTAGGATATTATATAAAAGATGAACTTAAAAGAGAGGATTTATACAAAATATTTGACAATATAAGATTTAAGCGAAACTCCTTAACCTATTATGGCAATAGAATGGATTTTGCAACTGCAAAAGACGCGATAGAAAAATCTAAAAAAATAATTAAAGAATTAAATCACTTTTTAAAATAAAAATGACATACAAACTATCCCCATCATCACTAAACCTTATGAATGAATGTGAAAGATGTTTTTGGTTAGATAAACATAATGTCTGGAAAAGACCAAGTGGAATTTTTCCTTCTCTTCCTTCTGGAATGGATAAAATTCTAAAAACACATTTTGATAAATTCAGAGATAAAGGATTACTTCCACCTGAACTTTGTGAAAACGGATATTGTAAAACTATGAAATTATTTGACGACAAAGAAAAGATGAAAATCTGGCAAAGTAATTTTAAAGGTATTTCATTCAAAGATAAAAACGGAAATGAATTACATGGTGCTGTTGATAATATTTTAGTGAACGGAAAAAAGTTAGTTGTGTTAGATTACAAAACCAGAGGTTATGCTCTCAAAGATGATACAGCAGAACATTACAGATTACAGCAAAATGTTTATAATTTCTTATTGAGAAAAAATGGTTATCAAACAGAGGATTATTTCTTCTTACTTTTCTATGTTCCTAAAGAAGTCACAGAAACAGGAGAAGTTGTTTTTGATACAAGTTTAGTAAAGATGAAAGTTAATATTAAAATGGCTGAGGATGCTTGGAAGAAAGCATTGAAATTATTAGGGGGAGATTGTCCTAAGAAAAGTTGTGAGTAGTGTGATGGGAAGTAATATTTTGTTATACTAACTCATGTCTAACATGTCCACGTGGTTCAACCATTTTTCATTTAATCAAAAATTTTCTCTTGTCTAAAAAAAGATTGGTAGTTAATCATAAAAGTCTTAACCAAAGCATTTAAATATACCTATGTATACAATTGTATATGGAAACAACAATTAGAATAAATCCTGAAACAAAAATAAAGTTAGATGAGTTTAGACAATACAAAAGCGAAAGCTACGATGAAGTCTTAAGAAAAGTTATCCATATTGCAAAAACTTGTGAAAAAGAACCTAAACTAAGCCAAAAAACTATCCAAGAAATAAAAGAAGCGAGAGAAAGAATAAAAAAAGGCGAGTTTTACACAGAAGAAGAAGCTAAGAAGATTCTAGGGTTATAATAAGAATTATAAATCTACCTTATTTAATCTATTTATGTATAATCTTATTTTTGAAAAGAGTGCCTTAGAAAGTTTGAACAAACTTGAACCGCAAATAAAAGAAAGAATTTGGAATAAACTTCAACAATGTAAAGAGAATCCATTTAGATTCCTTGAACATTTAGAAGAGATTGATGGATTTAAATTAAGAGTGGGAGATTATAGAGTAATAGTTGATGTTGATAATTCTACAAAAACAATTAAAGTTTTGAAAGTAGGACATAGAAAAAATATTTATGAGAGATAGTTTTTCTAAATCATGACGAAAATGTGGGGGGCGTTAATCCAAGAAAAATATATGCCCCTGCCAAGAATCGAACTCGGGTCGCTTCGACCGCAACGAAGCATTCTATCCACTAAACTACAGGGGCTAACAAACCTCCAGCATGTTTCTTTATAACTTTTCTTAACTTAAGACAACTATTTAAAACTTATTTTACATATTAATTAATGAATAAAGATAAATTAAACGCTTTTTTAGGAATTGTCTTGATAGTTGTTTTATTTATTGGTTCATCTTATATCGCGCAACATTCTTTGAATTCTATTAACCTTGATGAAACAAATAATTTTATTGGAATGATTATTTATACAATCATCGTAATTCTATCTATTGTTATTGCTCCTGTGAGTGTAATGCCTTTAATTCCATTGGCTTCTAAACTTTGGGGTTGGCCTTTAGCAGGATTGCTTAGTATTATTGGTTGGACAATTGGAGCTGTCATTGCTTTTCTTTTAGCAAGAAAATATGGGGTTCCATTAGTAGCTAAATTTATTCCGATGAAAAAGATTTACAAATTGGAAAAAATGATTCCTGAAAACAATTTATTTTTAACCATTATATTTTTCAGAATGGTTGTTCCCGTCGATGGACTTAGTTATTTTTTAGGATTATTTAGTAAAATATCTTTTAAATCATATACTTTAGCAACGATAATTGGAATAACTCCTTTTGCATTTGTCTTTGCATATGCTGGAGGATTAAACATCTATTATCAGCTCGGGGCGTTAGCAATTGCATTTTTAATCTTTATTATTGCAATTTTAATTAGAAATCTTCAGATAAAAAGAAACACGATACAATTTAAATAGGTTATCTTTTTTAGAGAAAAATGTATAAGACAATTTGCCGGCCTATTTTATTTATGTTCGATGCTGAATTTGTGCACAATAATTTTATTCTTATAGGGAGGATATTATCTTTTACGAAACTTTCAAAGTTACTTGTTCCTTTTTTAGTTTATAAAAATAAAAAACTTGAACAAGAAATTTGTGGGATAAAATTTGATAACCCTGTAGGCCTTTCTGCAGGTTTTGATAAAAATGCCAACATTATTTCTTTAATGAAAGATATTGGTTTTGGATTTTCCGAAGTTGGAAGTATTACAAATAAATCATGTTTAGGTAATGAAAAACCACGAGTGCATCGACTTCTAAATGAAAAAGCAATAATTGTAAATTATGGTTTGGTAAATGACGGTGCAGATAAAATTTCTAATAAATTAAAAAATAAACATTTTAGAATTCCGGTTGGAATAAATATTGCTAAAACAAATGATTCTAACATTAAGAAAGAAGAAAGTGTAAATGATTATTTTGAAAGTTTCAGAAAATTAAAAGGGCTTGGAAATTACATCACTATAAACATAAGCTGTCCAAATTCTGGTGACGGTAAAAGTTTTGAGGACCCAATTTTATTGGAAAAATTACTTAAGAAAATAACTACAATTAGAAAGAAAGAAACTTTGTTTCTTAAAATTTCTCCAAATTTAGATAAAAAAAGAGTTGATAAAATAATTTTTTTAGTTAGAAAATATAAACTTAATGGGTTTGTTATTTCTAATCTTACGAAAGATAGGAGTAAATTGAAAGAAGATAGAAAATTAAAATATAAAGGAGGAATTAGTGGCTCTCCTACAAGAAAAAAATCAAATGAAATGATTAGATATGTATATGAAAAAACCAAAGGAGAATTTGTGATTGTTGGTTCTGGAGGTATTTTTAATGGAACTGATGCTTATGAAAAAATAAAAAATGGTGCGAACCTCGTTCAATTAATTACAGGAATGATTTATGAGGGACCAGCAGTTATTAAGAAAATAAATAAAGAGTTAGTAAGATTATTGGAAGGAGAGGGTTATTCGAATATTAGCGAGGCTGTTGGTAAGGGTGTAAAAAAGGTTAATGAAATCAATCTTTCAAGACAACAACATTAGTCATTCCACGTCTTTTTCTTTCAACAATTCCTTTTCCTTCTAATCTATCAATTATTCGCGAGACTTTTGCTTTTCCAAAATTTGTTTTTTCAATTATATCTGCTTGAAACATTGTTCCTTGCTCTTGAATTAATTTCAAAACTTGTTTATCTTCTTGTCTCAAACCGGAAATATCAATATGTTTTTTTATTGTTTTTTCTTTAATCTTTTTTATTATAATTTTTTCAGTTGGTTTTGTAAAAATTAAAACTAAACCAATTATAATCAAAACTCCGACGATTGCTAAAGCCAAGTAAGTTTGTTGAGTGATAGTGTTATACATAGGGCAAGAATCACCATGACCAACTGCACTACAGCTGGCATTAACAATTTCTTTTAAAGCATTATTAAAAATGAAAATAATTCCAATCAGAACTAAAGAAATCCCAATAATTAAATATCCCACGTTTTTATTTTCCATTTCATAAAATAGAAGAGATGGTTTAATAAGGTTATTGTTTCTGAAACTAGTTTCACAAAAGAGTTTAAGTAAAAAGGTTTCTTAGAAAAGACATGAGTTTCAAAGAATTTATAAAAGAATTAAATGGAAATAAAGTTGAAGGAGAATTATTAAAAACAATAGTTATTTCTTTGATAACCTCTTTTTTAACTTTAGGTATTTTGTATTATTTTAAACTTAGTTCTATAGATAATTTTATTCCAAAATATGGATTTTTTATTTTCTTAGCAATTTTAAGTTATGCAATTATTTTACCTTCGATAAGACAAGTTAGAGCATATAAAGAATTTTTATGTATGGCTGGTATGATGGTAGGAATGACAATTGGAATGATGACTGGATTCTTGGCTGGATTTTATGTTGGTGCCACTAATGGAATGTTTTGGGGAAGTGTTTTTGGAATGATTGTTGGAATTGTATTGGGTGTTTGGAACGGAAAATATTGCGGAATTATGGGACTTATGGAGGGATTAATGGCAGGTTTTATGGGAGGAATAATGGGTGCTATGACTGCAGTTATGATGTATAATGATAACCTAAAAATTGCAGGGGTTATTTCTTTTATTATTTGTGGAACAATTTTATTCGGATTGAATTATATGATTTATCAAGAAACTAAAAATGTTGAACGAAAAAATAAAGAAGATTATTGGTTTACAATTCTTATGAGTTTTGTTTTAACCGTTGCTACAATTTGGTTAATGGTTTTAGGTCCAAGGAGCGTATTATTTCAATAATCAAATGAAGGACATTTTCAAATATAAATTGCAAGAACAAGTTACATAATGGAAAAGACAACAATATATGGGATTGGAATTTTTTTGCTAATTGTAATTGGAGGATATTTCTTAATTGGTTCTTCTGAAAATATTAATGAAAATGTTGTTGATTCTGGAAATTCTGGAGATTTTCAAAAAGTAACAATAGGAATGAAAAATTATAATTATTATCCTAACATAATTAATGTCGAGGCTGGAAAGACAGTTAGACTTAGTTTAGATAGTAGTGTTTCTGGATGTTTTAGAGATTTTACAATTAGAGAATTAGGAATTAGAAAATATTTACGAACTCCGAGTGACTATGTTGAATTCACACCTACAAAACCAGGGACATATAGGTTTGCTTGTTCTATGGGAATGGGAACTGGAACTCTAATTGTTGAATAAAAAAATATAAAATAGGTTTTTATGAATTAAATAATTTCATTTTTCCCTACAGAAGCTACCGACATATGTCCTATGCAAAACCGAAAAAACTACTTCTCCCTTCGTTCGAAAATAATATAACTTCAAAATCGTCCACGATAAATTTCTCCGTCGAGAAATTAAATAAGCTGAAAAATTATACTATCAATAATTTTTCTTCAGCGAAGAGCCTTGACAAAGTCTGGCTCGTAGCAATTATTTTTATTTATTATTAATATATTTAATCATCTAATCGAAGTTTATAATCATAAATTTTATAGTTACCTTCTCCATATTCTTCAATTAAATTTTCTTCAATCTTCTTTCTCATTTCAAAATAAAAATCAGAAGAACATCTTCCTCTAAAAATTACATTAACCATTCCCTCTTTTTCTTTTGAACTAATATCAAGATATTTTTTTCTTCTAAACATTTTTCCTATCTTTATGCAACTTGTTCAGATTTTTTTATAGTAGTACATTCATATTCTTGAATATTGATAGGAGGTTTTGGTGGAGGATTATTCATATCAATTACGTCAGTAAATGATGAATAACCTATTTCATCTCCGTCCTCAGTATAATAAAACGTAACACCTACATATCCTCCATTACCAGAAACGGCATATATTCTTTCATCATTTTTAGTACATAAATTAATGCTTGCTCCTAATGATTTTTTATAGGATGGCTCTATTTCATCATATTTTTCCAAAACTGGTGAAGGAATATTTTGAGGTTCATTAATTTGCTGTTGTAATTGATTATTTTGATTTTGTAAACTTGTGATTTGTTCCTGCAAAATTTTAATTTCCGAAGGATTTGAATTTACTTTTTTTATAGAATAACCTATGAAAAAAGACGCCACAATTAAAATACTTATGATTATTACACTTATTATTTTGTTCATAATTTAATTAAGATATTTATATTAATAAAAGTTTCTAAGAGTTCAGAATAAATTGAAGTATATATGGATGACTTTCAAATTGAAATAAACATAACTTAAATCTTATTGGAAATCAATTTTTTTCTTTTCTTTTATTGTTAAAAATTTTGTTTTAGGAAATTTTTGTCTTATTTTTTCTTTTAATTTTCTATCAAGTGTTGCTAAGATACATTCTTGTTGAGTGCAATATCTTAACAAACCAGCGTCTACATCTTTTGTGCCTAAAGTAGTAATTGTTAAATTTTTTTTCTTAATTAAAAATTCTGCTAATCTTGCGGCTTCTTTTTCAGAAGAAGTTGTTTCAGAACTTTGTTCTATTCTTTCCAGTTCGGTTAAAACTTCTAATGGAATTATTATATCTGTTATTTCTGGTATTTCTAAAAGAACGTCTATTAATTGAATTTTATTTAAAATTGCTGAAATAATAAAATTTGTATCTAAGATTACTTTCATATCTATTGTAGAAGAACAATCTTTAAAAATCATTCTAATTATTATTTTAGATGAGTGTTTTAGAAGATTTTATTTACGAGGAAATTGAAAAAAGTTTTAATGAAATTAAAGTTGGTGAACGAAAACTTATGAAAGATGGGGGAGATTCATTTATTCTTTATCAAGCTCAAAAAACTGTTTCTAAATATGTCAAAACATTAATTGAAAATGGTCTCGATGAGAGGACAGTTGTAGATTCTGTGATAAAATTTTATTGTGAAGGAATTAGTGCAGGATATAGGCAAGGAATTATAGAAATGGCTACAGAAAATACAATTAAAAAATCTTAAGTTTCTCAACACATTTAAATATTATGTTTGATAACTTATTTTATGCAAGAACACGAGCATGTTGTTAATGTTTTAGAAGAGGCGAAACAAGCTGCAGAAAGAGGCGATATTATTAAACTTAAACAATTGAGTGATCAGACAATTCACACAACTGCGATTTATCAAGATAGTGATAATGTTTTGGTTGCGATTCTTATTTATTCTCTTTCAAAACTTTTAGAACGAAGAGAAAATTATTCTTCTAAAGATTTTGATAAATATTTTAAATATTATTTAGATACAATTGAATATTCTAAGAAATGTATTAGCGAAAATAATTGTCCTCTTTTTAGAAATCAGATTGAAGAGATGATGAATCTTCAAGGACTTTCAACTGATTTAAAAAAAAGTGTGAAAGAAGTTTTTGAAAAAGCTAAAATTAACAAAGCTTCTAAAATTTATGAGCATGGAATTTCAATGGGAGCTACGGCTAAACTTTTAGGAATTTCTCTTTGGGATTTAACAAGTTATATTGGGCAAGGAACAATTAATGATATGGAAGAGGGGGAAACGTTGAATATTCAGACAAGAGTTAAAAAAGCGTTGGATTTTTTTGGATGAAACTAACATAAAATGGAAAAAGCAATAATTTTTGATTCAGGGACATTGATTACATTATCTATGAATGATCTTCTTGAAATGCTTCGAAAGTTGAAACAAAATTTTGGAGGGAAATTTATTATTACTCGGGAAGTTGAAGAAGAGATTGTTACAAAACCTATGAAAATTAAGAAATTTAAATTAGGGGCTATTCGTTTAAAAAATTTAATTGAAGATAAAACTTTGGAGTTTCCTGATGTATTTGATATTTCTCAAAATGAGATTTCAAAAATTGCAAATTCTATTTTGAAAGATGCGAATGCGATGTTTATTGCTCAAAAAAGACCTGTGCATATTATTGACCTAGGAGAAGCCTCGATTATGGCTTTAAGTAAATTGCTTCGCAATAAAAAAATAGCTAATTTAATTGCGATGGATGAACGCACTACTAGGATGCTTTGTGAGAAACCTCAGAATTTGGAAAGACTTTTGAGTAAAAAATTACATATGAAAATTATTCAACAGAAACAGGGTAATCGTGATTTTTATCGAGGGGATTTTATTCGTAGTACAGAATTGATTTTTATTGCATATAAAAAAGGAATTCTCCCAAAAAATAAAGAATTATTGGATGCAATGTTGTATGCTGCAAAATTTAAAGGCGCTGCGATTTCTTCCGAGGAAATTAAAGTTATGGAAAAGTTATAGAAAGATTTTTATCTTCTCTTTTAATTAACTAAATATGCCTAACTTAGAAACAATTTTACTTACTGGATGGGTTGTTAAAAATGCTATTACTAAATCGCTTACGCTTTATTATTTTAGAGAATCATTGAAGAGGAAATATGGAGAGAGTAAAGAGAAAATTTTAGGGTATTTTTATAGAGATAGATAATATTATAAATTCCTTTTTTCTAAAGATTTTAAGGGTGCATAGTTTAATGGTAAAATGGCCGGCTCCAGCCCGGCAGCTGGGGGTTCGATTCCTCCTGCGCCCATACCTAAAATAAAGGTTCGTCTCGGTAAATGACTAAATGTTATTACTAAAAATGGAACACTTAGGTTCTTATTTTTTACACAAAGTAGATATGTTTTTTTGACCAAAGTTTTAAACACATTTTATCTTATAATTTGAGGTTGATTAACAACTATAAAGTAACAACAATAGAAAGATTTATAAAGTTATTAATTTCTTGTAGATTAGGAGATAAAAATGAAAAGATTATTAAGAGATATAGTCCAATTTGGTAATGATACAGCTTTAGCAACCGTAATGCCAATAGATAAAAGAGTTGAGTATTCCCAAAATTATTCAAATGGCAATGGAAAATCTATAGATATACTTAAAAGAGAGGTTAGTCAAGTTGTAGCTGGTTTTACAGAAATTGGTTTAGCTTCTGTAGTTCTAATGTATTTACCTAATGACTATGCTTTGGATTTAATTTCCACTGGATTCCTTGCGTTAGATGGATTCTCAAGAATGATAACATCTAATGGACTGGTTGCAAATTTAGTTGAAGATTATAAAAGAAAATAGAATTTATAATTGTGTTTAATTTTCTTCCCAAAAACATCTCGCCTCGTTTACACAAAGTATAACAAAAAGGATATACTTTCTAAGATAGATTTATAGAAATGGCAGAGGTCTTATTTTTTCTTCATCTTCTCCAATTTGTAAAACATTAATTTCAATAGAGTCATCTTTAAACAAAGTTTTTATTCTTTTAACACACTCTCTAATCTCTCCTTCTTCCTTATGAAAAAGTTGAATAACACAATTCGGTTTATGCAAGTTGATAATTAAACAATTTGTATCTTTTGAAGTTTTAGCAAATAATTTTATTTTGTCTTTATTTTTTTCAGAGAAATTTCTAAAATTAATTAAAATTATTGTAAAAAAGTAACCCAATTTAGACATATCAAATTGAATTCTATTTCCTAAGATGACTTTATCTTTTCTTAATCTTCTTAATCTATATAATGCTAATTCACTGGAGATATTTGAGCTTGTTGCAATATCTATAAGTCTCGTTCTTCCATCTTCAGATATAATCTTTAAAATTTTTAAGTCGGTTTTATCTAATTTTATTTCTTTTTTGTCTTCAGATGAAGAAATTAAATAATCTTCTTTACTATGATTAAAAAATTTTAGTGGATAAAGTTCAGCAAATTGGGGCTTTATTATAATATGGTCTGTAATAAAATAATTTTCATTTTCAAAAAGTTTAGATATAAACTCATTAAGTTCTTTTTCATCTTTGAATATGCAGTTTAGATATAAGTCATATTCTCCATAAACTTTTCCATAGGACATACAATTTTTATCTTTTATTAAAGTTTTTGAAAAATCTTCAGCCATTATCGGTTTTTCAAATCTCAAAAGCAAGATTGCAAGAACTTTATAATCAAATTTACTCCAATCAAAAATAGGGATAAAATTTCTAATTAATCCTTCTTTTAAGTATTTGTTTATTCTATATTCAACTTGGTCTCTTGATAGTTTTGTAGCTTTTGCTATCTTAGACAGAGGTTCGTTATAACCATGATACAAATAACTTAACAATTTGTAATCTATTTCTTTTAAGTCCATAATATGAATAAAATTCCACTATATTTAAAGTTTTCTACTTAAAGTTTAATATTTTAGGAATTTTTGATAGAATAATTTAGATAGTTCAATAAGCTACTTATTTAATAGGAAAAGAAAATGAAATACGAAATAACTGAAGTAACACCCGAAAGTATGTATTGTATATTGAGAGCTTGCCCTGCGATTTATGAAGGAGTAAGAGAAACAACTCCTGAAAAAATGAATTGTATTATTGGATCTTGTCCTTCAACTTACGAAGCTACACGAGAAGGTAATGAGGTTTACTTAATTGTAGGAAG
>Ga0209541_10012124_pt1 | contig 13375 bp, 15 predicted proteins | sample RifCSPlowO2_01_FD_184027 | JGI IMG/M metagenome (GOLD analysis project Ga0209541, IMG submission 184027) | Groundwater microbial communities from Rifle, Colorado - Rifle CSP2_plank lowO2_0.1 (SPAdes) (version 2) | ecosystem: Environmental > Aquatic > Deep subsurface > Groundwater | place...
GACGGGGATTTGAACCCCGGTCACAGGATTTCTGCTTTTAACAAACCACAGTCCCGTATTCTAACCAACTAAACTATCGCCGCCATTAAACCTCCAAAATGATATAGAATTATCTAAATAAAAGTCTTCTCTTTCAATGAATAAAATCAACTCTGTTCATCTTAATCAGGATAAGGAAGAATTAATGGTTTATAAAACTTACTTTTTAAGATTTTGTAAGTTAATCAACCACAACTAAACTCACATCTATTATTTTTATGTAAAATACATGCTCTACATTTTGCCGGGATAGTATTTGCTTCTGGTTCTATTTCCTTTTTGAACAAAGACAACATCCTTTCTATGACATTTAAAATTTCTTTCTCATTATTTTCACTAAACTCCTCCCTCCATACTTCTTTATTAGTATCTCTGTCTCTCAAGATTGATAGAATTTTCTTGCCTAAATGTTTAGGATGATTTTCTTTTATAAATTCATTAATTAGAATACAATAAGCCCATACCTGCCTTTTTGGACCAAGATAAGGTTTTGCTTTTGGTTTATCATCAATAACATACAAACTATCAGCATCAACACCCAATTCATCAATCTTCCCAACCAATATAAAGTCATCAAATTCTTTTCTTAAAAGAATTTCTTTGGTTATTGTATAAAACTTGCTTTCTAAGAATTCTTTTGGGGTAGTAGGAACCGCTACTTCTCTGAATTTATCTTCTTTATACTGATGAATTTCTTTCCCTATCATCATAGATTTTGTTATTGGAACTTCTTCTTTCAATACATTTTCTAAGTACCACTTCCATTCACAGTATTCATGAGAACCAAACCATGATGCATTTACTTGAAGTTTTTGTATCATTTTTTTAATAAGGATCTTTGTATAAAAATAAAAACCTTTTGTATAAACATATAAACAATTATTTTCTATAAAATTAATTTACTTGCTCAATTCTTTTTAACAATAACATCTCTCATATCAACAACAACATTTTTTGGTTTCAGCTTATCAATAAAATGTTTGTATGCTTTCTTTCCATGGCCTTTGCATTTGCATGAATACAGCCCAAAATAAACAGAGTTATGCTCGGGATATGTATGTATTGCAACATGTGATTCAGATAGTAAAACATTCAGTGTATAGCCCTGCGGTAAGAATTTATAATCAATGTCCTTTAGAATTTTAAAATTGTCTTTTTTTAAGCCCTCGATAATCACCTTCTTCAGAAAATTAGCGTCATTCAGCAGTTTCCTGTCAACGCCATAAAGGACTGCGCTTATCTCATGACCTATTGGGCTTGACACAAATTTCATAGGAATTTTTATATTTTTCTGTTTTTAAACTTTTTCAAAACCTTTTTAAATTCATATTTCAGAGAAATTTCCATGGAAGCGGTAATAATTAATTTCAGGGGAGGAAGGCACACAAAATCTTCCAATCAGATGATAATAGATTCTAACTTGTCAAGGGAAAAAGCAAAATTATTGATAGGAAAAAAGATCACATGGACATCACCTGCAAAAAGGGAGATAAAAGGCGAGATAAAAACAACCCATGGAAACAATGGCTGCCTGAGGGTTCACTTTGAAAAAGGAATGCCCGGCCAGTCAATAGGCACGAAGGTAAAGATAGAAAATGGCAACTCTTAGAAAAGGAAGATGTTACAGCAAGATAACAGGAGCTTACACCAGAAGGTCAAAGGTTAAATCAAAATCTTATGTCAAGGCAATCCCGCAGAACAAGATAGTGAGGTATGACATGGGCAACTTAAAGGGAAGTTTTAATCACACAATAAACTTGATTTCCACTGATAACATTCAGATAAGGCATAATGCCTTGGAATCTGCAAGGTTGGTTATTTTCAGAAGATTGCAGAAGTTGGGAAACAATAATTTCTATTTCAAATTAAAGGCATATCCTCACCAGATTCTGAGAGAGAACAAGATGCTTTCAGGGGCAAGGGCAGATAGGTTGCAAACAGGAATGAGCCATGCATTTGGAAAGCCAGTTGGTCTTGCTGCACAGTTAAAAAGCGGTAATGTAATACTGAAAGTGGATGTTAACAAGGAAAATATAAAAGCTGCAACTGAAGCAATAAAGCTGGCAATACCAAGACTGCCGGGAAAATGCACTGTGGAAATTAAAAAAAATTCAAGTGACTAACTTTTCTTATTATAAATTTATATTTTATTCAACCATAGGAACAAAGACAAAATCACCCAAGTCCTGTTTTATCAGGCCATCTTTTTTCTTTATGATCTTCAGCATCCTCTGCGTGTACTTGCCTATTGGAGCAACCATTATCCCGTCAATTTTCAGCTGCTTGATTAATTCAAGAGGAATTTCATTTGGGGCGGCAGTGAGTATTATCTTGTCAAAAGGTGCATATTTTTTTAATCCAAAATAACCGTTCTGGTGGAATATCTCAAAATTATTTATTTTTGACTTCTTTAAATTTCCTTTAGCAAATTCAATCAGCTCCTTGTGAATCTCAACAGAATAAACTATTCTTTTTACCATCCTGCAGATAAGGGCAAGATTATAGCCTGATCCGGTCCCTATTTCAAGGACCTTGTCATTTTCATTAAGCTCTAAAGCCTGAAGCATTATCATAATTGTAGATGGCTGTGATATTGTCTGCTTGTTTAATATGGGCAAAGCCATATCATGATAAGCCTGCTTTTTATCCAGAACAAAATTTTCTCTTCTTACTTTCCTGAAGGCATTCAACAATCTTTCATCTGTTATCAGTCCAGAATTCTCCCAGTAATTTATCAGATCATTTTTTGACATTTAGTGATGTCTTTTATAGCCCATCTTGATGATTTTATGATAATGGGATATATTTATCCTGTCCAGTTTATCTTTTTTCTTTTCAAGGCCGAATAAGATGAAGCAGCCAATTAACGACATGATTCCAACCAAGGCAAAAGTATACATAAACCCTATGTATTGTGCAATGACAGCACCTATGGATGCAGTAACTGCAGTCCCTAATCCTGTCAGTGTGGAATACAGGCTCCATTCAAAGCTTTCATGTTTCTTGTCAAGATGGGATGTCCACAATCCAAGCCATGTTGGAAAGGCGAGCCCGCTTCCAATACCATAGATTACCTGCGCGACATAGATGAAGCTTATGCTTCTTGCAAAAATATAGATGAATGGGACCATGCCAATCAGGAAAGTGCCTATCATAAGCCATTTAACCTTGTCATCATGGCTGTCCACATATTTTGAAAAAGGCAGCTGCACAATGCTTTTTGTTATCAGGAACAAAGTGCTTGCCAGGCCTGCAGCAAAGATTGTCCCACCAATCATGTTCTCTTTGATAAAGATAGCAAGTATTGGCCCTATCAGTCCAAAGCCCGTTATTACAAATATGTCAGAAATGATTAATAATTTGATTGTCCTGTTCATGATTTTTGATTATTTTTATAATATAAAAACTTTGTTATGCTTAAAAAAGATAAACTTAAAAATAATAAAACTTTTATTATAACATGAAAAAAGAGAGTGAATTCATTCTTTGGTTCAGTGATATAAACATGGACAGCTTGCCTAAAGTTGGGGGCAAGGCAGCATCCTTGGGGGAGATGTTCAACATGAAGCTTCCCATACCAAATGGGTTCTGTATTACCTCTGAAGCTTATTCTTATTTTCTTGATGAAACAAACATAAAAAGCAAGATAGCTAAACTGCTGAAGGACATTGATGTTGAAAGCACGAATGCATTGGAGGAGACAGCAAACAAGATTCAGGAGATGATTGTAAAGCAGGAGATTCCATCAAAAATAAAAAATTCTATCCTTGAGTCATATGAACTGATGAATGTAAGCCCTGATCTGATGAACCAGAACAATTCAGCATTGAGTTTCATAAAGGCAGGAAGGGATTTGCCATATGTTGCAGTAAGAAGTTCAGCGACGGCAGAAGATCTTCCAAATGCGTCATTTGCGGGCCAGCAGGCAACATTCCTCAATGTCAAGGGAAATAAAAACTTGATAGAAGCAGTGAAGCAGTGCTGGGCTTCCTTGTTCACGGCAAGGGCAATCTACTATAGGACTAAAAATAATTTTGATCACATGAAAGTTTACCTGTGTGTGATAATCCACAAGATGATTAACGGCGATGTCTCGGGTGTCATGTTCACCGCAAACCCTACAAATAATGATGAAAGCGAGATTATGATAGAAGCCTCATATGGTGTAGGAGAAACAATCGTATCTGGTTCTGTAAACCCTGATAATTACATGGTGGATAAAAGTTCCCTGGAGATAAAATCAATCAAGGTTCATAAAAAGGATTTCATGATAACAAGGGACGACAACAGTGGCAGTAATAAAAAAGTAAAGCTTGATGATGAAAAGGCAAATTCCCAGTGCCTTGATGAATACAAGGTAAAAGAGCTTGCAAGATATGGGCTGATTATAGAAAAGCACTATAAGAAACCGATGGACATTGAATGGGGAATTGAAAGAAACAAGTTGCATATCCTTCAGGCAAGACCAATCACAACATTAAAGAAAGAAAGAAAAGCATCTCAGGAATTAAAGGGGGAAATTATCCTTGAAGGCTTGAATGCATCTCCTGGGATTGCATCAGGGACTGTTAAGATAGTAAAAGATATTTCTGAATTGGATAAAATACAACAAGGTGATGTTCTTGTTACAAAGATGACTGATCCTGATTACGTTGTTGCAATGAAAAAAGCTTCTGCTATAGTTACGGATGAAGGAGGAATTACAGCTCATGCAGCGATAATTTCAAGAGAGCTGGGAATTCCCGCAGTAGTCGGCACAGAAAAAGCAACTCAAATATTAAAAGAAAATGATATAATAACCGTTGATGGAAATACTGGAAAAGTCTACAGGGGGGATTTAGGAATTAAATCTGAAAAAATAGGGGATTGGCAGGGTGAAAAATTAGAAACTAAAACAAAGATATACATGAACCTGGGCGAGCCAGAATTGGCAGAGAAATACAAGAACCTGCCTTTTGATGGTATAGGTTTAATGAGGTTGGAATTTTTAATAATTTCTTATATTGGAAAACATCCCTTATACATAATTAAAACAGGAAAGCAGAATGAATACATAAATAAATTAGTTGAAGGTGTTTCCAGGGTTGCTAAAGCAATTTATCCAAGACCGATGATAGTAAGATTTACTGACTTCAAAACAAACGAGTATCATAATCTTGAAGGTGGTGCTGAATTTGAAGAGTCAGAAGATAATCCAATGATTGGTTGGAGGGGGGTCTCAAGATATATTTCTCCTGAATATGTAGAAGCATTCAAACTTGAATTAAAAGCAATTAAAAAAATAAGAGAAGAATATAATAATGTTCATGTTATGCTTCCATTTGTAAGGACAGTTTGGGAAGTGAGAAAAGTTCTTGGAATAATGGCAAATGAAGGATTGACAAGAGAAGATAATTTCAAGATTTATCTGATGGCAGAAGTTCCTGCAATGGCTTTGATACCGGAAGATTTTGCTAAATTAGATGTTGATGGTGTTTCTATAGGAAGCAATGATTTAACACAGGGTGTATTGTGTATCGACAGGGATTCAAGAAAACTGACAAAGCTTGGTTATTTTGATGAGAGGAACAAGGCTGTATTGAAAGCAATGAGCAATATCCTAAAAACATTCAAGGAAAATGGAAAATCAATTGGCATCTGTGGCCAAGCACCTTCTAATTACCCGGAAATCGTTAAATTCTTAGTTGATCATAATATTGATTCGATTTCTGTAAATCCAGATGTTGTTGTTAAGACTATGAAATTAGTTCATGAAATAGAAAATTCTTAATTAAGTGTATATAAATATATATTTCTACCACCCTATAATTCCCCAACCCAAAAACGAAACCTTTATAAATAACTGTATTTACTATAAAGTAACAAATATATTAACAAAACGAGGTAAATAAAAATGACAAACGAAAATCAACCAAATTTAGAGGATATGTTACTAAAAATTGCTAGTTTAACTAATGTTTCTAAAGGAATAGGCAAATCAAAAACACCGCAAGAACAAGCTGATTTATATGAATTAGCAGCTAAAATGATAAGTGGTAGAGATGAAGAGCAATATAAAAGAGTTATTAGGGAATTAACAAGAAACCCTGCTTATGCTGTAATGGAAACAGAAGGAGCAAGAGATAATTTAGCAGGAAGTGTTAAGGAACAATATGACGCAGAAAAAGTTAGGGTAATAAAAGATGTAGAATCAAGAATAAATGAGAATTTAAAAGAAGCAAAGGACAGTAAAGCAATAGCATCTATGGTCGTAGCACAGTATTTAAATGATATTTTAGACGTGCCTGAATATACGCAAGAGCAAGTGGATGACATAGAAAGTAATCAAGTTTATTCCATGGGTTTACCTTATGCTTTTGAAGCAAGAGGCTCAGTGGAACACTACAAGAATTTGGAATTAAGAAAAAAAGCCAGTGAATACTTAAAAGCAATCAAAGAAAAAGATGGAGACAAAGAAAAAGTAGTCAGATATGTTATTGACAGCGAAAAATTAGGAAAAGCTATGGAAGATGTAACTATGGGAGCATCTGTTTATGGCAGAACTAAAGCAGTAACAGAAGCAATAAAAAAAGCTAAAGAAAAAAAGGCTAAAAATAAATAAATTTTTTTCTTTTTTTATTCTAATTTTTTAACAATCCTTGCCATTTCTCCGACGAAGTTATCAACATCTTTTTGGTATTCATCTATCTTTTTTGAGGGAATGGTGATATTTGTTTTGTTCAAGGAATGAATTATACTGTAAATTTCCCTGTACAACCTTACATATTTCTTATCCAACATTCTTTTCTTAACAAAATATTCCTCAAGCATTTCAGGAATATGCTCTGGAGAAGGAGCAACCTTGTCAGCAATCATTAACGCTGCATGCGCTGAATCAACCATTGCCCAGTATAAAGAATCAACAGCTAAATAAATCCCATACCTTGCCCTTGCCAGGTGAAAAGGAGCTCTCCTTAATGCATTATAAATTGCTTCTGCCGAAGGTTTTATTTTTCCCCTAGCCAATAATATTTTCAAAGGTTCAAAAAATCCTCCGAAATCAACCAATGTCTTCCCGTATCTCACGATGTTTATTGCAACTGGCTCTCCTGACTTGAACTCATCCCAGAACACAGATAATGTTACTGTATTAATGTGCAGTTTATCCCTATTCTTGTTGTTAGCCAGTATTTTCTGCAGCTCTTCCCTGTACCATGCAATTAATTCCTCATCCCATTGTATTGTGCAGTCATCAATGAATATGATTATGTCAATGTCATTTTGCTTCTTTAAATCCTTGGCAACGCTTCCAAACAGAACTATTGATTTGATTATATGCTGGAATTTCTTGTAAGCTTCAATTGCAAAATTATAAGCTATTTCATAATTTTCTTCCAAAACTAAATCACCTCTTAGAATATATATTTTTGGTTATTTATTAATCTTTTTATTTTCGAGTTAATTTCAACAGCCAAATTTAATCCTGATTCTATTATCTCCAAAGTATGGAGCTACAATCAAACCGCTTATTGATAATTCATTATATAATGAATATGCAACCAAAACATCAATATTTTTTATTCTTGACCAGTCCAATTCATCTTGTGGGGAGAATAAAACATCAACACCATCCTTACTCCTTGTTTTATCGACAAATCCTAAAGTAACAATGGCAGTTAAATCATTTCTTTTGCGAGAGGTTAATTTAGAGCTAAGAGTGCATTTTTCAATAGGATAATTTTCACATCCTCTTGTAGCTGGGTGGCGCATATTTTGCGGAACCAATCCATATATTTCCTTATCTGTTCTGACAAACAAATACAAATCAGCACCAGAAACTTCAGCTATCATAACTAAAAAAAAGAGGTAAACATTATAAATTTATTGATTCGGTGTCCCGGCAAATCTTGATTTATCTCCGGAAACCTGCCCGCCCAATTCCTGCGGCAAGTTTGAAAACCCAGAGCCATACATTTCAAAATGCTTTTCAGGGAACATTATGCCATAGCCCATGTTGTATTCTGCATGCGTATATGCAATCTCCTTCCAGTAAGGTCCTGCCTGATGCTCATACAATGGGCTGTCAAAATACTGCAGCTCCTGCATTCTCGGAGATGTCTTGAACTGCGATGCAAATCCTCCGGACTCTACTATATGAGCAACTTTATCATACTCTTTTCCTAATCCTTGCTTTAATTTTTCCAACTGCTCTTTTATCGGAACAGTTCCCTGTCCTGGGGCAAGATGCGAGTCAGAAAATCCAAAATTATCGGTTACATGGATATGCTTCACGACAGGTGCAATCTTTTTTGCTTCCTCTGCTATATCCTTGTCAGAATAGCCAAACTTCCTTAGCTGGGTTATATGCCCAACATCCCATGTGGCACCAATTAATTTCTTGGAAACTTCTTCTGCTTTGCTTTTTGACATTCCTTTCTTGTCAACCAATTGCCTGGCAAATTTTTCCCTTGATTTTTCCACAGCTTCTCTTAATGACTCTGCTCTTCCCAGTGTCCAGTCAGGAAATACATTCTCCACGGAAACGATTGGTGCTTTATCCTTGTATTCATTATAGGCATAAAACGCTGAATTGGCAACTGTGTCTGAAATCTTATCCTTGGAAAATTCATCCGTTGAGACAAATCTCTCCGGAGCTGGCATTTTTTGAATAATATTAAGTAATCTCTGCCTGTCTACTTCTATCTCTTCTATTTTTTCCTTAAATTCTTTTGTAATCTTCTGCAGTTCTGGTCCAGCTTTTTTTGAATCTCGATTGTATTTTTCAAAAACATCAACTTGTTTTTTACTAAAAGAATCTTGTAATTTTTTCCTTTCTTCTGTCTCTTTTTTGGACAATTTAATTAATTCATTGTATTCTTTTGCATGTTCTGCCTCAAATATTTTCCTTTGTTTCTCAGGTGTAAATCTGACAAATTTATCATGAATGTCCTGTAATTGGCTTTCCATATGTGAATCAAGCTGTTCTATATGATCATTCATAACAGAAATATTTCTTTTATAATTATCAAATCTTATTTTTTCATCATCAGTTAACACTCCTTCCTTATTTCCTGCTTCAAGTGGTGCAATTTGAGCACTAATCATCCCTAATCTATTATTAATTTCCGCTTTTTCTTTTTCATAATTGAATAACTGCAATTTTTCCTGCCCCCATTGAGTTTGATTTATATTCCTTCTTCTTCTCTCAGGATCCCATATTTCCTTGCCACCAAAATATTCCTTCTCTTCATATTCCAGAGGCATTATCTGGTGTCTTGGATCAACTTTATCGATGACAAACATTTTTCTCTTGTGCTCTGGTGGAAGTTCTTCACCGATTAATTTTTCTTTCTGCCATTCAAAAGCAGGAACTCCTCCTGAAGAATGGAAATTAACAACTGTGTTTTTTCCCAAATCAGCGCCTCTGTCAAGCATGTGCTTCATTGATTCCTCGACTTTCATCCTTTCAGTTTCGCTCCATCCTTCCTTTGAAAAACCAGCCAGGTCCATCTGTGCAGGGGCATGAATATTTATGTTAGCGCCAGTCAGCTCGGACATTCTCTTCATCTCCTCAAAATGCTGCTTTGGAACAGCATCAAATAATTCAGGTGAAATCAACTCAAGCTCAATATGCTTTACTCCTGCATTCAACCTGGAACTTGCTTCCTGAATCTGGTTGGCAGTCTGAGGAGAAGTTGTAGCTCCCAATAATCCTCCTTCTACATAAAACTCCCTTTCATTGTTGGTCCTGTATGTGTTTGTGAATGTGTCCTCCATTTTAATGCCTTATTTTTTTTCTTTCCTTCTCATGAATTTCCTCTGATAGTGAGGCATAACCTCTTGATCCCTGTGATGAATCTCTGTATCTTTCCATTATTGTTTCATCACCCGGCTCTCTTAAACCTTTTCCGGTGAATTGCTCGCTTGCCCTTCTCTCTATAAAATTATTATCTCTGTCTATAAAAGAGTTTCTCTCATCAACATCAATTCTTCTGTTGTTTCCTTCATATTTTATCCCTGATTCTTCCACCCTTCTTCCCTGATACATTTCAACATTGCTCTGCAGTCCATAATCTATCTTCATTTCTTCTTTCTTTTCTTCTTCTGGCAGCGGGATGAAAGCAACCTGCCTTTCAAGCCTTCTTTCCTCTACCGTCTCTTCTTCATCAGGCAATGACCAGTCAACTCTTCCCCTTGTTTCAATCTGTGCTACAGCATCAAGTTCATTGATGTCTTCAATCAATTCTTTTATGTTCTGCCTTAGCTCTTTGTCTTTGACTTCCTTTAATAATTCCTTCAGGTATTTCAGCTTCTCTGAATTGGTCTTTAATTTTCTAAGAACTTCCTGTACTTCCTTGACGCTTACCATGTTACCATGCCATGGGACTTTTTGTAAATATCATACAATATATAGCATTTTTCTTCAGCAACCTTCAATGCATCCTTTCTCATGCTTTTTTCAGGCGAATAAAATGCCTTCTTGAAGCTGAACATGCTATATAAATATTTAAGGGGCTCAACACTTTGCCTGAATCCTTTTGTAACGCTTCCAAAAGGTGATGTGAACTTGTCAACGCCCTGCTGCTTCATAAGCCTTATTTCATCATCAATCTTTCTCTGGAGTTTTTTCCTCTCTTCATTTGTTGTTGACATCGAGAGCATTTTTTTAAGGGTATCAATTTTTGGCTTGCCTTTTAGCCTTTTCAGCCTTGATTCATCATCCTCAAGGTAATACTCTATATCCTCTGATATTTCCTTAAGTGATGTCCCTGTCATTTCCTCTATCAATTCCATGTCCTCCTGCTCCTTCAGTTCATAAATTTCATCTATCTCTTCATTTGTAAGAGAATAAGGCGTGAATGTAATGTCTGTTCTGCCTGAATGCACATAATGGCTTCCATACTGCCCCTGATAAGACCTTGGCACTGTCCTGAAGACAATTTCAACTTCTATGCATGAATAAATTTTCTTGTCTTCTATTTCATTTATTTTTTTCATCCCAAACAGTCCAAGATGCATTTCCATATTTGAGAATGCATTGACCAGCTCGGGAGAATCTCTTCCGGAAGCTGTCGTGAATGATTTCATTCCGAGCTTTTTTTCAGCAACCAGATAAGGCTTTACCCACGCTGTATAATGTTTGAGTGAAGCTACCTGTGATTTCAGGTAAGATCTTTCTATGTTAAACCTTTTTCTCAGTTCTGTTTCGGAATTTTTCTCCCATTCATTGTATTCTTCCAGCCTTGCCTTCAATATTCTCTTCACTCTTTCATTCAGGTCAATCTTGTCTGCTCTCTCGATTGAATCTACAGCCAGGAAAGCATCTCTTAAGGTTACAAATTCAAGTTGCTGTGACAATGCATTTATGGAGCCCCTGCTTTTCTTTATGTCCACTTGATCCATCCACATTTGCTTTAAGGCTAGTCTTGCAGCCTGCTTGACTGATGAATTTGCTGAATGCAGGTTGTCATAATGGGCAAGCCTTATCGTAAACTCCTTAAGGTCATATATGAGATTTATGATTGATCTCACGACAGTGTTCACCGTAGCCATTATCTTCATTGCCCTGTCCTGCATGACAGATATTCTTGTTCCCATCTCCCCGAAATATCCTGAAGCGACTGAAGCATCATATTCATCCTTGTATTTTATGACTTCATCCATCCCGACCCCGGCAGGAAGACCATCCCTTAGAAAATCCAGAATCCAGAAGTAAATAGGCTCCAGCCCCTCTGAAATTGAGTCATAGCTTAACCTGTAAACATTCTTGGAGGCGCCTATTTTTTTTATGTTCTTGACAAGAATTTTTCTCAGCCTTGATTTTAGCTGGTCATCAAAAGTTTTTTTTATCTCATCCCTTAATATTTGCCTCCTGTCTTTGCCTTTATCAACCTCTTTTTCCAGATGATCATAATCCATGACTATATTTAAATATTTGAAGTTTTAAAGTTTTTCTATGTGGTTGGTATTGATGCTTGTTGTACTTGATCAGGTTAGCAAATACTTTTTGACTACTATCACGAACACCGGTGCAGCTTTTGGCATTTTAAAAGGTTATAATATTCTTTTATTAATAATAAATTTGATTGCATTAATCATCTGTATTTTCTTTTACATTAAAGATAAAAAATTAAAATTGCCTTTGACTTTCCTGATAGCAGGAATTCTTGGTAATTTAATAGATAGGATATTCTTTGGTTATGTAAGGGATTTCATTAACTTGAAATTCTGGCCTGTTTTTAACCTTGCAGACAGCTATAATGTGATTGGGGTAATTATTTTAATTGTGATAATATGGAAAGAATAATGTTCCGTCCAATATAAAAAGTTCCATTCTCTTTCTAATTTATTTTTAAATTTTCAAAAACTGTTAATCAATTCTTCAGGAACCTCAAATTCATTCTTGGAATAAACTATTTCCTCGCATTCATTTATTGCCCTTTTGCATAATTTGTTCATATGCTCATACTGGCTTTCTATCTCCTTGCTTCTCACAGAAGAGCCATATCTTGCACTCTCTCTTCTATCAACATCTGATTTTTCATCCTTTTCCTTGTATACTGTTATTCTTTCTATGAATTCATCATCGTAGTCAATAAGCCCTTTATTCTTAACATGTCTTAGGAATTCCGCTGTGCATCTCTGGCTTCTGCTTTCAACTCCGAACTTTGACAGAATAGCAAGAGCACAATAATAAAGAGTATAAAACCACTCTTCAGGAATCTTGTAATCAAAACCTTTTTGTTTGTATACATCACAAAGCTCTAAATTAATCTTAGCCTTGTTTACATATTCTTCTGCTTTTTTATTGTCTGACCTAACCATAAGAAGACCTTTATGCTTCCTGCCTTTCTTCTCGTCCTTTATTGCACTTTCAAAGCATTCACCTAACTTCATTTTATAGTTATGCCCTTCATGAATTTAATAAATTTTTCCTGTCCAAACAATATTACCCCTTTTTTCACTGCCTCTATAAAAGCCTTGTTTTCCTTTAATTCTTCCCTGAATTCCTTTTCAGTCATGTTAATTGCATGAATTTTTTTTATTTGAGTTTTTTGTATGTTTTTTATTGATTTTTCTACTTCCAGAAATTTGTTTGTTATTCCTATGATATCTATGTCATTGGCTTCCTTAGAAGAATGTATGATGCTTCCATAAACAATCAGGAAACCAACCTTATCCCCAATATCTTTAAAATTATTTATCCATCTCTGGTTTTTAACTGCTTCTTCAGTCAATATTAATGCAAGGGTTTTTTCCAAGACTAAATTATTCCAGTTTAAGCTTATTCTATTTATGCTTGTCTTTCCTGTTCCTATTTGAGATAATATAATTAGATTTTCTTTCTCAAGCCTTT
>Ga0209541_10012128_pt1 | contig 13371 bp, 11 predicted proteins | sample RifCSPlowO2_01_FD_184027 | JGI IMG/M metagenome (GOLD analysis project Ga0209541, IMG submission 184027) | Groundwater microbial communities from Rifle, Colorado - Rifle CSP2_plank lowO2_0.1 (SPAdes) (version 2) | ecosystem: Environmental > Aquatic > Deep subsurface > Groundwater | place...
CTCTTTTTTTAGGTTTTTATATTCTTTCAAGTATAACTCCATTGTTGGTTTTAGGTCTTTATTAAATTCATATGCCTTTAGTGACTGATAATATTCTGCTCTGTTCTTGAGATCTATATTAATAGGGGGAAGATTGTTTTTGATTAATATATTATTGAGCAATATTCTTCCAACTCTTCCGTTTCCATCTCTAAATGGATGGATGTTTTCAAATTGGTTATGAATTACTGCGCCAAGCACCAAAGCCGGGTACTTTGATTTATTTTTGTTGTACCAATCAACAAGTTCTCTCAATAAATGATTAATCCTTCCTTGAGGCGCTCCTTCATGTACAACATTGCCTTTGCTGTCCATGACGACAACTTCTTCACCTTTTTTTCTCAGTTTTCCTGCAAATGGTTTTGAATTCCTAAAGACAATCTTATGTATTTGCCTGATTAATAATATTGTCATGTGCTCTCTTGTTCCCCTAATGAACCTGATCGCTTCATCAACACCATACGCTTCTGCGATATCTTCTTTTGACTTTTCAGGCCATTTGTCTTTTTCTAAAAGGTTCCTTACTTCTTTCTGGTTTAACCTGCTTCCTTCTATGGCATTAGTGTTGTAAGTAAATATTTCCGAGAACACTTTCCAGTCAGATTCCGATAAGTGAAAAATTTTCAGAGGAATCTCTTTTTCTAACTGTTTTATTTGCGCTATTTCAGTTTTTGAAAGTTCAAAATGAAGGGGGTCTTTTATGATATTGTATTTATGGATTTTTTCTAATATGAGCTTTTCTGCTATCTTTTTTCTTTCTTCAAGCTTGTCTTCCTTCAAATCTTGACCTAAGTATTTTCTGAACTTGTGGACTTTAGACCCCTCCCTGTAAGAATGCGCAAGATAATACTTTATTCTCTTTCCTGAAATTCGCTTTTCGACGTGCATAGCAATAAAAGAGGTGACCACATATTTAAAAGTTTCTGTTATAGGTGACTACATTTTAATTGTTTTGTAGACACCTTAAAATTTGTGGTGATTACTTCTGTTTTTGGAGTTAATGACTAAGATTCTTGAGAATACCCAAAACATTCTCTTCAACGTGTTCTTCAGTTATGGGGTGTTTCATTTTTTCTCACTTTTTCTCGGCGTATTCCAGTAAGGGCTTTTGCATTTAGGCATACTGACTGCAAGCATATTCATGCTATCAAGCTCTGGATTAAGATGGACAGGCAAATTACCTTGATAGAAAAGGAAAATAGACTATCTAAAAAAGTTAAAAGAACAAAATTTATTTTGATGTGTAGTAAAGTGACATATGTCACCAGTACTAATATCTGTTGAAAATATCTGCTGGCATCTCCCAATTTAAGCTTTCATGGGGTCTTAAATGGTTGTAGCGGTATCTGAAATGTTCTATGTCTTTGTTACAAAATTTTATTTCTTTTCCTATTGTTTGGAATAATCTTTCTATCTTTCCATTAGTTTGTGGTCTTTTAACTCGCGTTCTAATGTGAAGAATATTATTTCTCCTACACCATCTATCAAATCTTGAATGTTTACTTTTTAGTCCATAGGGAGAACCATTATCACTAATTATCTCTCTTGGTCTTCCAAATTTCTTGATCAACTCGTCAAGAAATCTTGTTACCATATTTGTATCTACTGTGTTCACTTTTAGTATTCCAAGGCAATATCTTGAACAATCATCCAATACTGCTATAATCTTGCCCCTATCTCCAAATTCGCTGTCATCTATATGCCATAATGAATTAGCATGCTTTCTTTCAAATCTAACGTATCTTGCTCTTCTTCCTCTGTTTCCTTCTTTTCTAGTTAATCCCTTTTCTCGAAGTATGTTATTAATACTTACATGAGAAAGCTCTAAATGGCTCAGAAGTTTCTTTAATCTTTTTGCTCCCCAACCGGTTTTGTTTCTTAGTTTTATTATCTGCTCTTTTGTTTGTTCAGTTATTTTGTAATGGATTACTTTAGGCTTTCTTGATTCATCGATTAGATTCCATGAATCATCCTTAGAAAAGCGTTTCTGCCAGCGTTTCAGTGTGCGAATACTAATAACGTATCCGTATAATTCCTTTAGTTGCGTCTTACATTTCGAGTAAGAATATTGTTTTATTCTTAGCTTTAAAAATTCCTTTCTTATGATTTCTTTTTTCATAAGATTAGCCAAAATGACTAACTTATAGTACTGGTGACATATGTCACTTTACTACACACAAAATTTATTTTGATAATCTTTATATAATGCGCTTTTTTTTCAATATGTATGACCGACAAATTAGTTTGTTTTGATATGGATGGAGTAATATTTAAAGATATAAATTTTTGGATGGAACTCCATAAGAAATTTGGGACTTTAGAACAGGGCATAGAATTAACTAAAAAATATCTTCATACAAATTATGACCGATTAGTAGAAGAAGTTGTTGTAAAATTATGGAAAGGAAAAGATGCTAAACCTTATTACGATTTAGTTAATTCTATTGAATATATTCCAGGCGTTAGAGATACTTTTTACCACCTCAAAACAAGAGGATATATGACTGCGATAATTAGCGCTTCAAGTATTGATGTTGCTAGAAGAGTACAAAGAGATTATGGGGTAGATCATATATTTGCTAATGAATTAGTTATAAGAGATGGAAAAGTCGCTGGCGAATTCATATGGCCAATTGGTGCTGGAAAAGAAAAGAAAGCACAAATAATACAAGACTTATGTTCAAATTTAGGAATTTCACCAAAAGAAGTTATCTATGTTGGTGATAGTGATACTGATATTGAAGCATTTAAAGAAGTCGGGATATCAATTGCATTTAACTCTTCTTCAGAAGAACTTAAAAAAGTTTCAAAATATACAGTTGACACCCATAATCTTGCAGATGTAATTAAATATATTCCTTAAATCAATTCTATAAGTTTTTAACTAAAACAAAACTTAAATTTTCAAATAAAAAATAAAAAGAAGCCAAAGCCTAGGGGGTCTAGGCCTGGCCTAAGAAGGGTAGGGTCAAGGTAGAAACTATGGAGATGTTTCATTTAAGGAGGCGACCCTATAAATGCCCTAAATATGATTTAGTAGCGCTTTCCATGCACTACATCAATCCCAAGCTCTCTGCTCATAGTTCTTGACCTTTCAGCTGTCTGAGCAACTGTGTTTAGTGTCCTGCCAAGGACATATGGGCTTTGAACTCCTGTTATTATAGCCATAACCCTTACCTGGTTTTTCATGTTTTCATCAACTCTTGCTCCCCATATGCAGTTTGCATCAGGATCAAGCGAGTCTGTTACAAGCTCGCCAATTCTGTTAACCTCTTCAAGGGTCATGTCAGGACCGCCGCTTACGTGTATAAGCGCGCCTGTGGCTCCCTTATAGCTAACATCAAGCAATGGGTTTGTAAGGGCTCTTTTTGTTGCTTCCTGCACCCTGTGTTCTCCATCAGCCTGACCAACGCCGACAACTGCAACGCCGCCAGATGTCATTATTGCCTTTACATCTGCATAGTCAAGATTAACTAAACTTGGCACTGCTATAATCTCTACTATTCCTTTAATCATTGTGGCAACAAGTTCATTTGCTACAGCAAACGCCTGCTGAACAGGCAGATTACCGGCAATAGCCACAAGCTTGTTGTTGTCAATTACAATTACTGTATCTGAAACACCCCTAAGCTGCTGCAAACCAAACTCTGCCTTGTCAACTCTTGCCCTTTCTATCATAAAGGGACTTGTCACTGTACCAATTACAATTGCTCCTGCATCGCGGGCCGACTGTGCAACAACCGGCGCAGCCCCAGTACCGGTACCACCTCCCATCCCAGCGCAGATAAATACCATATCTGCTCCTTTCAGAGATTCTTTTATTTCAGTAAGCTGCTCTTTTGCAGCTTCCATACCTACATTAGCATAACCACCTGCACCCAATCCTCTTGTCAGGTCTCTGCCTATAAGTATCTTCTTGTCAGCACTCATCATATCAAGATGCTGCTTGTCTGTATTTGTTGCAACAACCTCTGCTCCCTGAACTCCTTTCTTAAAGAGCCATGTTGTCATGTTGCATCCTGCACCACCAACACCAAATACCTTGATGTTAGCCCTTCCGACCTGTATATTCTCGTCTATCATATTGTGTTGGGAATTTTCCAACGCGTTTTGTATAATAAATTCCATTCTTGTTCTACCCTCCGTGTTTTTTATTAGTGTGATGTATATACTCAAACACAATAAAATATATATTTGAGTTCATACACTATTTTCCTAGAAAAAGTTTTAACTTTGCCCGAAGTTGAAATTTTTACTGAAAAGGTAGTTAACACTATCTACAAAATACAAGCCTAAGAAAATTTATTTGCCCAATATTGCTTAAAGGTTCTATTGCCCATAAAACCTTGATGAAGCAAAAGTATATCTATTAATAATGCTAGCAGGTGCTATATAAAGATTCTTTATATATAACATATATTTTCTATTTATTATTGCTATAATAATCATAATATTCTCAGCAAAACAAAAAATTTAATTATATGTATCAAGTTGAAATATCATGAAAAAAGCGGTGCATAAGTTTGAGATTTTTGTTGACAAATCAATACCATATCTTTTAGGCATTTTATTTCTTATTATAATCGGGGAGATATTTTTTCATGAATTTATGGTGAAATATCATACTTTTGTGCAGATAATTGACTGGATAATAATTGCTTTTTTTGCAATTGATCTTGGATTCAAGTATAATAGGATGAGGAATTTTCCTAAATTTTTAAAGTCATCGTGGCTTGAGATAATTGCTATATTTCCTTTCTTTCTGGTTTTCAGGTTTTTCGAGAAGGCGATTGAGCTTTTTGGGATTGGAGAGAGTGTAATATCCCAGACACAGAAAGTTGTACATGTAAGTACTGAAGTTGAGAGGGAAATTGGCACTGTTTCAAAGGAGGCTGAGGCGACGGCAAGATATGGAAGCAGGTCATCAAGATTTTCAAGATTTTTAAGGCCGCTTGCCAGAAGCGTGAGATTTTTTGAGCTTGGAGATCCTAAAGTAAGAATTGAGACTAAAAAAGACATTAAAAAGGCTGAGAGGGAGGGAGAGCTTATTATAAAAGAAGCAAAAAAAGTACCAAGATACATAAAAACTGCTGTATTTTTTGAAAAAGCAGGAGTAAGCTATCATAAAAAGGAAAATAATAAATAAGTGGTTGAGGTTAACTGTAAAAATGAAAGCAGAAAAATATGCAGAGGTTGTGACTAAAAACGGGGAAAGGTATGCTGGTTTAATTATTGATTCTGCAAACAAAGATATTTTTTCCATAAAACTTGAATCAGGCTATAATGTTAATCTTAATAGAAAAAAAATAACCAAAATAACCAAAATAAAGAAAAAGGGAGCTAAAAAATCCATTGTAAAAATAGCAAAGGCTGAATTTGACAGCAACCTGAAGACAATTTCTATTTTGCATACTGGGGGCACCATTGCATCAAAGGTAAGTTATGAAACAGGCGCTGTATATCCCCGCTTCAGCCCTGATGAGTTAATCAGAATGTTTCCAGAATTGAGAGGTACTGCAAACATAAAATCAAGGCTTATTGAAAATATGTTTTCAGAGGATATGAGGTTTTATCATTATAACAAAATAGCAAAAGAGATTGAAAAGGAGATTAGAAATGGTGTTAATGGTATTATTGTAACACATGGAACTGACACACTATGCCATACTGCTGCAGCACTTAGTTTTATGCTTGAAGGATTGAGTGTGCCTGTGGTTCTTGTTGGCAGCCAGAGGAGCAGTGACAGGCCAAGCAGTGATTCTGCAATAAATCTCTTATGCGCTGTGAATTTTATTGTAAAAGCAAATTTCAGCAGAGTTGCAATATGCATGCACAGCGAAACAGATGATAACTCCTGCGAGATTCTTCCTGCATGCAAGACAAAGAAGCTGCACAGCTCAAGGAGAGATGCATTTAAGGTTGTAAACGGGAATCCTATTGCCAAAGTCGGCAGGGATGGAAATGTTGAGTTACTTAGAACTTTCATTAAACCTGATGAAAGACCATTGAAGTTAAGATTTTTCAGAGAGGGAATAAAAATCGGCGTTCTTAAGGCCCACCCTAACTTAAGTTCTGATGAGATTAGAATGTTTTCAAAATTTGATGGTCTTGTTATTGAAGGTACAGGACTTGGACATCTTGGGATAAACCAGATTGACAATGCTACAAAAGAAAATCTGAATGTTTTTGAGGAGCTGAAAAAGCTTGCAAAAAAGATTCCTGTAGTGATGACAACACAGTGTATTTTTGGAAGAGTCAATCTTAATGTTTATGAAACAGGAAGAAAAATTGCAGAACTTGGTATTTTAGGGAACAACTCTGACATGACTTTTGAGGCTGCTTTCATCAAACTTGCATGGCTTTTAAGCAATTATAAAAAAAGAAGCGATGTTGAGAACCTATTTGAAAAGGATATGCACGGGGAGATTTCAAGAAGAGTTTTGTTTGAGAGAAAGTTTATCTGATTTTTGTTAACTCTTTTAATGCGCATATAATACCTTAAGAAATGTTACTTTATTAACTTATCGAGCGCCAATTTAAATTTTCATACTGAATATTTCTTAACAAACTCAGATATCTTTTTCGGTTCTGCCTTTCCCTTAAACAATCTCATTGCCTCACCCATCATGGCGCCAAAAGACGCGCCTTTGTTTTTTTCTGCTATTTTCTTTATCTGCCTTTCGAGATCCTTATCAGATACTTTTTCATATTTTTTAAAATCAATCCTTCCATCTTTTATTAAATCTACCAATACATCTACAGCGCTGCTTTTGTCTATTTTATTTTCATTAATTAATTTAAGAACACCCTCAAATTCTTTATTATTCAGCTTTGATGAATCAAGCTTCAATCTTGATTTTATTTCTTTTGGAATCTCTATGATTATATGGGCAATTGTTTTTGGCTCTATATTTTTGTATTTTTCAGCATAGCATGAGAAATCAATTTCACTTTTTATTATCTCCCTGGCAAGTTCCTCTGACAATCCATATTTTTCTTCCAAATTTCCAACTTTCTCGGCAATTAATTCTGGCAAATTTATTTTGTCAAGAAACTCTTTTGTTATTTGGATTAACGGGACATCTGTTTCAGGATACATCCTTGCAGCACCAGGCATCGGTCTGAGAAATGATGTTTTTAGGTCAGGCTCTGCTTTTCTTACTTCAGGCTTTAATCTCTGACGTTTCTTTTTTAATGCCTGCTGCCTCCTGATCTCAAATTCCATTACATCAGGTATGCCCTTCAGATCCTGGAATCCTTTTATTTCAACTCTTGGGTGGCCTTTTATGCTAAGATTTACGTCCTGCCTTATGCTTCCTAATCCTCTTTTTATTCCTTTTACTGACCTTAACACCATGCCTATTTTTTCAGCTGTCTCCCTTGCATGATCAGGAGATTTTATGTCCGGGCTTGTTGCGATTTCAATCAAAGGTATTCCCATTCTTGAAATATTATAAGCCCTGTAATCTTCTGTGTCATCGATTTTTTTTGCTGCTTCCTCTTCAAGACAGATTGCAGGGATGGAAACTCTCCCGTGGGATGTTTCTATAAATCCATTTGTTGCTATCACTGCAGTTCTTTGAAAACCTGAAACGTTGCTGCCGTCAATCACAACTTTTCTCATGAACTGCACTGCATCAACAGGCGTTGCGTTTAACAGCAAAGCAACCTGCAGTGCTATATTCAGCGCGTCTTTGTTTAATTCTTCAGGCGGGGATTCGTCCAGCTCAACCAAACAATTTGTATCATTATATCCATTATAAACAAAATATTTTCCCTTAGCTAATTCATACATTGCAGCATGATCAATCTCGCCGAGCTCTGATGCTGAAGCCCTCAGACTGCGCCTGAATGTTAAGTCATAATTATCGTCTTTTATTATACACGGGCACCTGCAGAATAATTTTCCGCCATGTTCTGTCTGCTGGTGAATTTCCAGTCCTGCCTTGAATCCTATTTTTTCATATTTTGACTGCCTTGGCATGAAGATTTTATGATTGTTTGCTTTATAAAATTATTGCCTTGATTTACAAATGCTTTTTGCTAAATTTTGTTTAATATTCAACTACTTTTTTTATTTTTACACTTATCCTGTATTTTTTGAATATTTTGTGAAATACCGAAAAATTTTCAAGAGACATAGAGATACAACCTTTCCCCAAGCGCTGTCCGCCATATTTTTCAATTAATCCCTTATAATATCTGCCCCTCTGCCTGTAACCAAACATCTGCTTGTTAAACAAAACTCTTTTCGCATTTGGGTTTATATTTTCCCATATAAAAAAAGCTGTATGTTTCCCCCCTTTAATTTCTGCCTTGAATTTTCCATATAATGTTATTCCATTTGATACAATACTTGGCTTTAGTTCTTTCCATTCATCTAATTTTCCAATCATTAAATTTATACTATTCTCGATGCCAAGCAGTTTCCAGTAATTTTTATATTTTGCTGATCCCATAAATTTATCCTGGATTTTCTTTATTTTTTCTTCTTCTTTCCTGCTGTATTTTATTAAATCAACAAAAATATCAATATCACTTTCTTTATCTGCTTCGCCTCTGGCTGCGGATCCAAACAATATAATATTCCTTATGTTATCAATTTCTTTAATTTCCCTTATTAAAAATGACACAAAATCCATTGCATAAGAGACAAGATCATTAGCCATTTATACCAGTCCCCTAAACTCTTTTTCTAATTCTCTAAAATCTCCTATTAGTTTACGTATGAATTCTTCTTTCTGCGGTTTTCCATAACACAAGACATTTCTTTTTTCTTCTATAGCAGAGATCAATAAGAGAATTTTTTCTTTCCCCTGAAAATCAAATGAAAATTTTTCTTCTATTTTTTTCTTTGATTTGAACCATTCATGTTTTATTATAAACCCAGGATCTATCAACCCTTTTTTATGCAGCAAAATTTCAAGCATGTCTGCGCACGCGGCGGAAGCACTGAAGCCTATAGTTCTCTGTCTTTCAACCAATCCCTTTTCTATGCTATCTTTTATTACTTCCAAACTTTCATTCAATCTTTTGTAATGATCATCTATCTTCATGGTTCATTTGAAACCTCATTGTAGTTTCAAGTGAAACTCCTATATAAACCTTATGGTTCATTTGAAACCTCATTGTAGTTTCAAGTGAAACTACCCTATTTGATTAGTCTAAATACCATCGAATTAATAATGCTAAATTTTTTAAAACATTGTGAAAATCAAAAGCCAAATTTATTTAAACTTTTAAATCTTTTAGCAATCATGGTTATGCTAAAATCCAAAAGCCCATGGATCAAAGATATTAAAATCAAATCCCTTGATGTTATTAACAGAGAATTTACAGGAAATACTCCTCCGACAGTTTTTGTAGGAAGTAAATATATCAACAACAAAAAAGCAAACGTTGGTATTTTAAGTCCTTTGGACGGCAAAGATGAAGCATGGAAGTATGACAACCCAAATTACTGGTATGAAAACAATTATGATATTAAAAAAATTGCTGAATTAAGGGCAAATTTGATAAATGCAAGAAAAATTTCAGGTATTTTTGATGTTAGAAACAGCAACAAATATTTAGAACTAGCGCAGGAAATAGCCATGAGCAGCAAAACCACAACTGTTGAGGTAGAGTTAAAGAAGAAATTGCGGCCAAAACTAATGTTAGACAGTATCCATCTGCCTTTTGGACCTAGCGGAGAGATAAACAAAATAAATACCCCCGATAACATCAGATTAAACAATAAAATTGAGAAAGTATTTTATGATACAGATCTAAAGGCGACTGATGCTCTGCTTTCATTGTCAAAAAGCGGTTTTTCTGAATATCAATTAAGCCAACTGCTCAGCATTGGCGTTATGGGAATTAAATATAACAGAAAGCTGGTCCCCACCCGTTGGAGCATAACTGCAACTGATGACACAATCGGAAAAGAGCATATCAAAGAAATAAAAAATTATCATGCTATTAAAAAACACAGGCTGTATTTTGGCAGTTACTTTGGAAATTATTATTTAATATTTTTATTTCCAGATGTCTGGGGCTATGAACTGTTTGAGAGCGCCATGCCTGACAATCTTGCAGGGCCTGATGAGAAAATCTATACTGTCACAGACCATGAAAATTACTGTGGAAGAAAGGGTTATGCTGAGAATACTGTCGGCGGTTATTATGCTGCCAGATTAAGCCTGCTTGAAGAACTAAAAAAACTAAAAATACAGGGAAGCTGTTTATTATTAAGATATGTAACCTCTGAATACAGCATGCCCCTTGGTGTTTTTGTTGTTAGGCAGGCGGTCAGAAAGGCATTGACAAACCAGATGTGGGAATTTGAAAATAAAAAAGAGATGCTTGATTTTGGAAGGAAAATAATAATGGATAAATTTAGATATGATATTAACTGCCAGCTAAGAGAAAGCAGGATTTTGACTAGATTGAGAAATCAAACCAAACTTAACAGTTTCTTTTAGGCCATATTTTCTACTCTATCAAAATTGCAGGCTTTCCTGGCAGCGCATTGTTTGCCTTTGGATTTTCTGATTTATCCGCATCCTCCATCCTTACTTTGCAACTGAATTCTCTCTCTATTCTTGATTTACTTTCACTAAAAACCTTTAATTCATAGTTTTTTTCGACAATTCTTTCAGGTAGTCTACCGATTATTTTTGGAATTATTTTTGCTATCTCTTTTCCATATTTTTTCAAATCTGTTTTCATGATTTTTCCAATCAATTCACTTGGATTATTTGTTTTTTCCGATAATATTCTTTTGTATAACTCATATTTCCAATTTTGTGCAATGATTATGGTAATTTCTTTTGGATTTTCTATTTTTATTAAATCTTTAACATATTTTATATCCTCTTTTGTATTTTCAAGAACCTCCTCCATATATTCAAGTTCTTTGTCTATTTTTGATTCATCAGCCTCAGGCCATTTTTCCAGAGAGACGAATGATTTTTTTCCTATAGAATGCCAGGATTCTTCTGCTGCAAATGGGATAAACAATGAAATCATTTTGATCTGACTTTCTATGTAAAAGTTTATCAATTTTTTATTTGGTTCTTTTTTATTTTTCAGGTATGCCTTCAGGTGCTTCTGCATGTCAAAATATGATTTTTGAATCAATGTCCTGAATTTTGTCATTTCTGCAGCCTCTGTTGCCTGCATGATTGCTGAATTTATCCTTGACTCAAATAGTTTCTCAGGACTTTCATGTGTTTCTGATCCTTTATTATAATTTTCCTTGTAAAATTCCATAAGCTGAGGCAGTTTTGGTGCTAAAGACAATGCAAAATTTGAATCCCAGTTAGGATCATCCATGTCCTCGCCACCGTTCAACATGGTAAATCTTACTATGTCTGCTGAGTATTTTTCCACTGCTTCCCTTATTGTCATAAAATTGCCAAGAGATTTTGACATTTTCCTACCATCCACCATTGTCCAGCCGTTTACTCCTATACATTTAGGCCAGAATTTTTCAGGGAATACAGCAACATGGTTAAAAATAAAAAATGCAAGATGATTCTGTATAAGGTCCTTTCCTGAATTTCTAAAATCTACTGGATACCAATATTCAAATTCTTTTTTTATTTTGTCAATATTTTTTATATTTGGCTTTTTTCCATTTCCTAAAAAAATAAAATCAAAAAAATTGTCATCTATTTTATTTTCTGGAATTTCCTTTATTAAATGCGCTATTGTATAGTATGCCATATAGACTGTTGAATCTGAGAGGCTTTCTATAAGCCATTTTTCATCCCATGGCAACCTAGTACCCAACCCTTCTTCATGAGTGCATGCCCATGCCTTAAGCCAGTCAATAACATATTCAAACTGCTGCCTTGATTTCTCAGGATAAAGAACCATCTTATCCAGACATTTATGCGCTGCTTTTTTCCATTCTTCATTTCCATAGTCAATAAACCACTGATCTGAAACTATTTTTACTATTGCTTCTGTCAGGCACCTGCATACAACCTTTCCGCTAAGCTGGTAATAAATTTCAATAACCCCTTTTTTTAGGAGATCTTTTTTTATTAAGTCTTTACCGTCTTGTACCTGAATGCCCTCCAAATTCTTTGAAAATACATTTTTGTATAAGTGATTAAATGTTGCTGAATAATAACTTAATTTGTACAATTCTTTTTTTATTTCTTCTAATTTTTTTCTTTCATTTTGTGATTTGATATTATACTTTTTTAGGAAAACTTCAGCAGGTATCTCTCCGTAGCCTGGAGTGTTAAGAACTCCTATTGGTTTGATTGATTTAATTTCTTTCGGATCTAAATTATACTTTTTTATTGTTTCTTCATCTTTCTGCAGATTCCATAGTGAAATTAAATCATCAGCTGAATCAGATGGAACTGAATGCACTATCCCTGTGCCAAACTCTTGATCTAGAAATGTTGCAGGAAGAATTATTACTTTTCTGTTTCCAAATACTTCTACTTTTTTTCCAACTAAATCTCTTCCTTTTATTTTTTCAACCTCTTTTATCTCATAACCTTGATCCCTGAGTCTTTGTATGGCTGGTTTTCCTACAATCCATTTTTCATTTTTAGTTTCTATTTCTGCATATTCAACATCAGGATTTATGTAAAGATTTGTAATACCCAGAATTGTGTCCTGCCTAAGAGTTGCTGTGACTACATATTTTTTATTTTCAAGCTTATGCTTAACCAGGCAGAATTCCTGGGGTGTTTCGCCCTCGCCTTCAATTCTTGAGTGGTCCTGGACTATTGTGTTGTCCTTCTGGCACCATACTACTGGAAATCTTCCTTTTATTATATAATCTTTTTCTTTTAATTTTTTAAATTGCCATTTAACAAACTTATCATAGTGCGGATTAAGGCTTGTTGTAAAAAATTCCCTTCTCCAGTCGATAGAAAGACCAAGACTTATCAAATCTTTTTTGTTTTCCGGCGGAAAGTATTTAATCCAGTATCCTGGATCTGCAAATTTTTTTATTTCTGAATCTGAGAAACCCATCTCCTCCATAAGCTTTGTCTGCTTAGGCTCGTTTTCTGCTATTCTTTTTGCTGCGTTTACTATTGGCGAACCTGTTGCATGCCATCCCTGGGGATAGAGAACGTTAAATCCCCTCATTCTTTTATATCTTGCAAATGATTCTACCCTGAGCATTGTGTAGAGATGCCCTAAATGAAGAAAGCCGTTTATATATGGATACGGGAAGTTAACAAAAAATTTAGGTTTTTTTTCATCTATCTCAGGCTGAAATATCTTCTCTTTTTCCCATGCAGCAATCCATCTTTCTTCTAGTTTTTTAAAGTTGAGCATACATATTAAAGACATCTAGATAATTTAAAAAGTTAGCGA
>Ga0209541_10012131_pt1 | contig 13370 bp, 12 predicted proteins | sample RifCSPlowO2_01_FD_184027 | JGI IMG/M metagenome (GOLD analysis project Ga0209541, IMG submission 184027) | Groundwater microbial communities from Rifle, Colorado - Rifle CSP2_plank lowO2_0.1 (SPAdes) (version 2) | ecosystem: Environmental > Aquatic > Deep subsurface > Groundwater | place...
TAACAGATTAAAAAGCCCATTTCGACGTGACAAAATACAGGGTGAGGGTCTGATCACCTTTTCATGACACAGACCATATCATGGAAAGGAAGAATTTACGAAGCGCTAGCCAAACTAGCCTAGTCTAGCAAAGCCTCTTCCGCTTCCGCCGCAAGATAAAGCCCGCCGAGCACAAGAATCAGACTCTTTTTGCGAGCCATTTTTTGAGCCAACGCAAGCGCTTGTCTCACAGTGGAAGTCACAAAAAAAATTTTCTTCGGCGTTTGAATCGCTTCCAAAATTTCTTTGGGTTTCGCTCCGTGATACTTCGCTTTCGTCACAATAATCACTTTTGAAAGCGTTGCCAGAATTTTCGACATTTCTTTGAAAGGTTTGTCCACCGAACAGCCCAAAATCAAAATCCGGCCGCGGCGCGGAAACACTTGGTCAATTGTTTTCACCACGGCCTTCACCCCATGCAAATTATGCCCGGCATCCAAAATGATGTCCGGCTTACTGTGGACCCGCTCCAAACGCAGGGGCCAATAAACCGAGCGCAGCCCCTTTCGAAGCGCTTCTTCGGAAACATTGAAACCGCGCTCATTCAAAGCGCGCACGGCAAGAATCGCGAGAGCCGCGTTGTGCAGTTGATATCGCCCGAGCAAAGGAATCTGCAATTTTTTATACTGCTCAAAATGAAAGACTTGCCCTTCACTGCTTTGTTTCAAAAACTTCAGCTCCCTCGGCTTGAGAAACACCATTTTCGCTTTATTTTTTCGAATTTCCCTCTCAAAAATCTTTTGGAGATTTTTGTTTTGCTCGCCCACAATCACCGTGGATTTCCGTTTGATGATTCCCGCCTTTTGTACGGCGATTTTTGCCTTCGTATTGCCCAAAACTTCCCGATGCTCCAAATCGATATTGGTGATGACGGCCACGGAATTTTTAATCACATTCGTTGCGTCGTAGCGCCCTCCCATCCCCACTTCCAAAACAGCCACGTCAACTTTTTGATCGGCAAAATAAAGAAACGCCATCACGGTGAGCGCTTCGAACAGCGTCGGCCGAATATGAGGATTCTTCCTTAAGAGCTTTTTGATTATGCTCACGTAAAAAACAAAATCATTGTCCGAAATCTCCCATCCCTGCACTTTGATGCGCTCATTGATGCGATGCAAATGTGGCGACGTGAAAAGCCCGACCTTGTAGCCGGCGGCTTGTAAGGCGCTCGCCACCATGGCTGAAGTCGAACCCTTTCCGTTAGTTCCCGTGACGTGCACATAAGTGGTGACTTTCTCCGGATTTCCCAAGAGCGAAAGCATTTTCTTTACTCGTCCCAGGCCGGGCCTCCCTGGAAACCTTTGCAGGCCTTCCAAGGTTGCCACTGCTTCTTTTATTTTCATGCGCTCATTCAAAACGAGAAAGCTCTTAATCGCAAGAGGAAGCGCTTAGAGCTCGAGCACGAGCATTCATGCCGGCAAGCGACACCACGGCATCATCGCGACTTGCAGGTTTACCACATCTTTCTAAACGCAGTTGTTCACAACTCACGGCAACATGATCCAAACCTCCACGTGCGTCAGAAGTGGTTTGAGTGGGAACGGCTCCTCTGTCTTCAATAAAAGGACTACCAACTAATCTGTCTTTCATAATTAAAAAAATTTAAAGTTTTAAAAATTTCACCTTTTCGACCAAAGTGAGAACCCTCCTCTCCTTCACGTACCGATTTTTTATTAAATGAGCTGGATCTGAGAAACTCAAAGAGAAAATTTTCGCTGGAAATTACCTTGTTTGAATTTCTGAAATTCGCTGCATCCTTAGGGTGAACTTTCTTCCTTTGGCGGAAGAAAAAGAGAGTTCTTGCCTTGGTGATTGTCCCAAATTTTCAAAGAGCTTAGCCTGTACTAAACAATATTTACACGATACGTAAAAGAAAATCAAGTCGATTCCATGGCTCAGGGCTCACTTTTTATATAAAGTACAAGCAATGAAAAACATTTTTCACTCACCGAAGGTGAGCGCTGGAAAAAGCGTCGCGAAGCGACTCGTTATACTGTCTGTTTTCTTCAGTTTGATTTTTTCGGCTTGCGGTGGCGAAGAAACCGCGAATGGCACGGAAGAAAACGGAGACAACGCCTATACCTACACCTACAAAACTGCGGAGTTCCAAATGGAAGTCTTGAAAGACTGGGAAGTCATAGATTCCTTCACTTCCGAATACCCCGACGAACTTCGAGTGGCTTTTCGCAGTAAGGTGAAAGACAGCATTTTCACGCCGAACATTACCGTACTTGTGGAAGAAAATACCGGGAACTCTGCCAGCTACGATTTTGCTCAGCGCAAACTTTCCGACCACGAAGACACGCTTCTCAACTACGAGCTTTTGGGACAAGAAACCGTCACCCTGACGGTTGCCGGCGCGGAAAGTAAAACCATCCTCAGCACATTCGAAGGAAAAAATGAAACCGCCGGTCCCACCTTGGAGTTCATGCAAGTCACCCTCACGGAAGGCGAAGATGCTTGGATTGTGACCGCAACGTACCGTCCAGGCCAAGATGAATTCTTGACCGAACAAATGGACGCCATGCTCCGCTCTTTTACCCTACGCTAATGATTTGGAATATTGACCCCACCCTCATCGACTTAGGCCCTTTGGAGATTCGCTATTACGGCGTATTCTTTGCACTCGGACTTTTTTTGGCTTACAGCCTCGCCCGACTAATGGCAAAGAAGAAAAAACTTTCTTTGGAAACCCTCGATGCTCTGGTCGTTTATTTGGTGATCGGCCTTATTGTGGGAGCTCGCCTCGGACATATTCTTTTTTATGAGCTCGATTACTATCTTGCGAATCCCGGCCAAATTCTTCAAGTATGGGAAGGCGGGCTCGCCAGTCACGGAGCCGCCATCGGTCTTCTCATCGCTTATGGTCTTTTTCTTTGGCGCCACAAAAAAATCCGGATTTTTGATTACGCCGACATCATCGCCGTGGTGGCCACCATCCCCGTGAGCCTCATCCGCTTGGGAAATTTTTTCAACAGCGAGCTGGTGGGACGTGAAACGGACCTTCCCTGGGGCGTGATTTTTTCACGTGTCGACGAACTGACTCGTCACCCTTCGCAACTCTACGAGTTTGGAATGGGAGCCCTTTTATTCGCCATCCTCTTCCCTCTTTGGTTGAAGAAATATAAAACCTCCCGGCCCGGATTTTTCTTCGGTCTTTTCTTCACCATCTACTTTGCCCTGCGCTTCGCGGTGGAATTTTTCAAGGATTTCCCCTTACACGAAAATTTCTTTAACCTAACGACCGGGCAAATGTTGAGTTTGCCGTTCTTTATTGCCGGACTGGTGATTCTAATAACAACATCTCATAAGACCCTTCAGGTCTAATTTGGGCTTCGCCCATTTTTTAAAATTCTGCACTTCGTACAGTATGGTGCCTGGGGTGGGGATCGAACCCACACGGCCTTGCGGCCACAAGATTTTAAGTCTCGCGTGTATACCATTTCACCACCCAGGCGGCGTGCAAAGTTTAGCAAAGGGATTTTCCCCTGTATAGATTTGACTTAAATACGAAAAAGCCGTACAGTGATATACAATGAAAAACCTCGGCACTGCACTCGGTCTCGGCACTCTAGCGGCAACGCTGGCGGCTTTTGATTATTATGATCCTGAAAAGGGCCCTACGGGACAGGAAAGATTTGACTCGCCGATTGTTTATGACATGGACACAACCGCAAACACACTTTCGGATGCAGGTACCAATAGAGATTTTGAATATGGAGAGCAGGCCCTAAGGGTACTTGAGGCCGGACTAAAAGCGGAAAATGGAGAACACTTTTTCGATCAGCCTAATTTATATCCCAGAGTAACCGTCACGGCACGTCGTTTTGATGGAGATGGCTCTAAATATCCAAATGGAGGACTCCATATACACGGCGATACGACACACATGTTGGGACAGCCACCCTATGTCTATATGAGTTTCATCTCATTGCATGTAGAAGGGTGTTTAGATCATCAACGCAGTCAGCTCCAGTGGTATTTTTCGTATAATGAACAGCCTGGAGACAGAACTTGGGAAAAGGATGGCTACCAAAGTCACCACCGAGTGATTGAGACGGAAAGAGAACCCGAAAATGTTAGGAGTCTTGCGTTCCGTTTCGTCCCGGGTGATTCGAATCAAGTTTATTCCACTTACGAAGGTCCGGCGGCGGCCGCGCGAGCTGAATCTTACCGACAACTTCTAAAACGTGTTGCTTGCACGACGGAAGAACTTTTGCTTAAGCAAAAAGCGCAAGTATCGGATCAGTAGACGATTCGGCTCCGCAGAAGATTGGAGGCAAGGACGGGATTCGAACCCGTGTGGTACGGTTTTGCAAACCGCTGCGTAGCCGCTCCGCCACCTTGCCTTAGGATAATTGGAACAGAGAACTTTTACCACAATTTTATTCCAACTCCAAGTGGAGATACGTCCCCTTGGTATCACTGCGCTTCAGGCCTTGGAAACTTTTTACCACGAGCCGTGAGACGCACGGTATCTTCATCAAAAGTGAGCCCACCTACTCGAATTTGATTCAAAATAGCCTCCGGCTCAAAGCTCTTACAGCTGAAAATGTCAAAGTAGAAACGCCCATCGCCCCGTCTCACATGCAGCGCAATATGCGATTCGGCAATAAGGAGAACCCCGTCCAGCCAATTCGTCGTTCGAGACAAATAAGGAGTAGTAACGGGAGTCATTTTAATGGCGGGGGGCAGATCTTCCATAAAACCATAAAGCCAATCGAGGCGACGCTGATCCTGCTTAAGAACTCCTTCCATGGTCAAGTGAGGACCAAAGGAATGATCGATTTCATTCGTATCGGTAGGAGGTGTTTTCTCACGAGTAAACGTCTCATGTTCCTTTGTACGAAACTCCTCCTTCATACTATCTCGTAAAAGCGATCCCAGGGGGGGTCTCCTTCCGGTTCTACGGAAACCACTGTTTGAGGCTGTTCCACTTCCTTCTACGAAGGCCAGATCGGCAAAAACACAGCGCCTTGTCCTATCACTAAAACTATGTACGGTAACATGCCCACCCTGCATTACGCCCATGCCGGAAATTCCCTTATCTTCAGGGGTTTTCCCATTGAAATAGGGAAAGAGGAGTGGTGGATTTACAAGTTCTCGTCCTATGCTGTCTGCAATATATTCTATTGCTGCGTGAAGGTCCGTTAAGTCCTCAAGGTCACGGCAGTGACCTTGATACCCATCATACATGACATGACGGACATCAAGTTTGTGAGATTTTTCCATAGAGAAGAGAATGAAAAGTAATGGAAATGATAAGAAGGAATGGATTGTACGTAAGTTCCACGCCCAAGTCAAAGTCACATTTGTTCTACTTTTTCTATTCCAAGAAGTTCCAATGATTTTGACAGCAAAGAATGGGAATACCTTACAAGCCCGAGCCGAGCACTTTTTACTGCAGGACTAATCGGTTCTTTATCAGCACCTTGCTGCTTAAAAATGGGGCATTTTTCATAGAAAAATGCGAACGCTTTAGCCAACTTATAGACATAATCGGATAAAAAAGTCTGGTCAAGAGTCCTTTGAATCGTTCTCATACAATCGGTAAATTCAACAAGCGTCAATAAAAGTTCATGCTCGGCAGGTTCAACAAGAATAGAAAAATCGGGAGTCGCATCAAGCGTTTCCGTATCCTGCGTAGCGACACCGGATTCATAATTTTGCATGATCTTTCCACTACGAACATATTGGTAAAGAATGTAGGGACCGGTCTTACCTTCCAGTTGTACGGATTGTTCAGGATCGAATTTAATTTTACTTTCAGGACGACTCGAGAGGAGGTAATACCGCAGAGCAGCGATGCCAATTTTATCTGCAGATTCATCATCAAGGGGCGCCCGTTTGCTTTGCTTCATATGCTCCTCCCCTCCCGACACTTTAGCACTCACCACCTTAACGCTGTTGCGCAGCTCATCAAGGATATCGTCAGCATCCACCACAGTACCTTCACGAGATTTCATCCTTCCATGAGGAAGATCCACCATACCATAAGGTATATGCTTGAGTTGATCCGCCCATTCATAGCCCAGAGCCTTGAGAATTCCAAAAAGCACTTCGAAGTGACGGATTTGTTCATCTGCCACGACATAAATACTGTTATCAGGGCGATATTCTTCCGCCTTGAGTTGTGCCATAGCAAGGTCTTGCGTGATGTACACACTGGTACCGTCGGAACGTAACAATATTTTTTTACCATGCAAGGGCTTTCCGGTTCTATCGGTAACACCAAGTCTATCCAAATCTGCAACGACAGCTCCACTTGCATCTTTTTCGAAAATACCCTTTCGCATACCTGTTTCAATCATATCCATGGCAAGCTTATAAGTCCGTGATTCGAAGTACATAACATCGAAACTGGTGTCGAGACGCTCGAGAGTCTCTTCCATACCTGAAATAGCCCAGCCGTTCATCTTTTCCCACAATGCCCGCACTTCCGGATCCTCTTCTTCCCATTTTTGGAGCATTTCATTCACCTGGGCGATTAGAGGAGATTCCGCCTTCGCCAAATTGGCAATACGTTCTTCCAAGTTCGCAAGAGTTTTTCCCGCTTTTTCAAAAGCAACTTTTATATTTTTATCACCGGGCTTCGCTTTCAGTTCAGCTTCGAGTTTTACAATCTCTTTCGTACTTGCTGCAAGTGCCTGAACCATTTCAGGAGTATTTTTTATACGTTCAATAATAGGCCGCAGTTCTGCCTGCAGATCTCTCTCATAGCGTACATAGTAATCTCCAATGAAATGATCTCCTTTAATTCCTGTGGATTCCGGAGTTTGTCCATCGCCATGCACTTGATACGAAAGCATGGACTTGCAAATATGAGCTCCACGATCATTATACAAATTTACCTTAGTAACATCATGTCCAAAGAATTGAAGCATCCTGGCAAGACTTTCTCCCAATGCAATATTTCGAAGATGACCCAAATGCATGGGCTTGTTCGTGTTCGGACTAAAAAACTCCACCATAGTCTTCTCATTGGCAGGCTCTACACCGCCACTGGGCTGAGTGACAATTTTGCCGGCGAAATCTGCCAATATTCGATTTGAAACGTGGAAATTGATAAATCCCTTTGCAGCGGAAACAGTAACACCGTCAGGTAATACTCCTGTAACTAAGGTTCTCACTCTGTCCACAATAGCATCTACGGTTTCATCCTGACTTTCACGCAAAGCATAGACATTCAAACCATAATCAGCCCCTTCAACTTTTGCCCTCAATATCGGTTGAACTAATTTTTTGCCAAGCACTCCCTCGACAACCGAGCTTAACATACCGGGAATACTATAATCGTCAGTGAAACTTAAAGATTCCATAATGGTTGAATAACTGTGGATACCAGTGCGGAAAGATACCTTAATAGAAGCTTTGAAGTCAAATCCACCCACCTGGACATTGACTCCAGATGGTTTGATCAATAAAATATACCTCTAGAGTAAATTCATATCATTCCAATTCTATAGATGATGGATCAGGACAGGTACTTTGATGCCGTAGCAAGCAAATATGATTCACTTTATGACAATCCTTTGTCACAAGGAGAGAATCTTTTAGTAGCGGAAGACATTGCCGTCCTTATTCATTCAGCAGCTAACAAAGTTCAGTCTATACTGGATATTGGCTGCGGGACAGGTCTGATGCTGGATATGACTCCTCATTTTGGATGTGCTGATGCACGCTATGTCGGTACAGACCTCTCAGAAACAATGCTAAGGCGTTTACGGGAAAAACATGCAACCCGTTCTAACACTGAGACTCACCGGTGCGATATGAATACTTTTGACCTCCGAAACTTAAAAGAGGAATTCGACCTTGTCTTATCCACTTTCGGGGCATTTTCTTACGTCAAAGATCCTCTAAATTTTTTACAAGACGTCAAACACATCTTAAAGAAGGACAATGGCCATCTTTTAGTAATGGCCTATTCACGCTTTTCAGTACAAAATATTTGGGCTCGCCTCAAGCAACAAAATCCAAAATATACTGACGAAGTACGTCCATATGTGTATCGCAATGACAGTGACCGCTCGAGTAATGGCCCACTTACACGCTTCCATACCAGTACTTCTCTGACGGATGCAGCACATCGGGCAGGTTTACATCGGATTTCTGTGCAAGGACTTAACTTTTTTCTTGATTCGACTGAGAATAAACCGGCAAGTACCGAGGATGCTATAAAGGCTCTCCGAAAAGAGAGACTGCAAATACCATCGCCGGATCTTTCTCATAGCCTTATTCTAACTGCAAGTAATTATGAATAGAGCCTACAACAATATTCAAGCTATTCTAAAAGAGGGGGGAATTGTACCTGAAACGATTACACATCCTCCCGTTCTTACCTGTGAAGAAGCGGATGCTTTCACTCCTGATCCGAAGGCGGGGCTAAAATCCCTAGTACTCCAAACAAAATCCAGAACCAACGTGGCAGTGTGTGTACTTCTTGGCGATCAAAGGGTTGATTTTAAAGCCGTGCAGAACTTAATGGGTGGACGTGTAAGCATGATGCCGGAGGAAGATGCTTGTGATTATGTGGGTTGCAGCAGAGGAGCCATTCCACCTTTTGGACACGCGCAGCCGCTTGCAATTTATGTGGATAATGCAGTTCTGGATCATCCCGTTGTCTATTTCAATCCGGGGATAAATACAGAGACGATGGGTCTAAAAAAAGATGACTTCTTCAGAGTCTTAGAGTGGCACCATGCCGTTTTCGCCACGATCAGCAAACCTTCATAGGAAGAAAAACCTCGGCAAGCATACAGCGCGCACTGCCTCCACCGGCACCTTCAATAGTTGGAATGGGCGAACTAAGAATAGGAGCATCCATGCTGAGTATTTGACGTTGTTCTCCGGTAAGAGACTGAAATGCCTGATCGGACATCACCCATAGTTTACCCCCATCAGTCGTAGCCACTTGCAGCATATTGCCGGCGAAATGTTCCATTTGTTCTAATGTAATTGGAACCACCTTACGCCCCGTCACAGCTAAGGAACTCACAATGTTTTTTACATCCTGCGGATTTGGAATAACCTCAAGGCAAACCACAGCCGTTTGTTCCCCAATAGCCATAACTACGTTAGTATGGTAAATAGCTTGCCCACTTGGATACTCTGTAAGGAAAGTGAGTGCTTCATAGCCGAACTCATGACAAAATCGATCAAAAGGTTCAGGATCTGTCCTGGAAGACGGCGTAGCATAGGCAATACGATTTGCTCGGTCCAACACCATACTGCCGGTTCCTTCAAGGAATTTTCCATCGTTTTCAGCAGAAGTAAGGTCGACAATGCCTGTAAGCTGATGGTCAATGGATAATCTCTCCAAGATGTCCCTTCTACGTTCCCCTCTTCTATTTTTTGCCATCATAGGATAGACGCAAACTCGACCATCCTCATGAAAAGAGACCCAATTGTTCGGAAAAATAGAATCCGGGGTAACCGGTTCAGGTGTATCTGAAATGACTTCGACGGAAACCCCGGCTTCAAGCAATTTCTCAACAATAGCATGGAATTCACGCAATGCTTTTTCTTGTAAATTTTGTCCCTCCATGTGCCTATTTTGAAAGTCATTCGACCCAGCGGTTTCCGAGTTAAACCCAAAATTCACGGGTTCTATCATGAGCACCTTACTTGTCAGTGATGAAGCTCCGATATCTTGAGACATAATTTTTATTTATCTAAAAGTTTTTTCAATAATAGCAGATAGAGGTTTATTTGGACAGTACCCATGCAAAAATTGGCTCGGTAAAGCCAATTTAATGAGATACGACCGGTTGACAACCTATCATTGTTACTCTAAAACGAGAGTACCCCAATCAATTATTGTGAATAACACTCCTAAGCTACCGGCGAAAGAAAAGGATGAGTCAAATGATCCATTGAAAAAATACTGGGTCATGTTTAAACCAACGAAGGATTGGATGACACGACCCTTAAGTGTAGCTGGAGAGGGAAATGCTAAGATGTTACAAGCTGTCCAAGATGGGACCATGCAAGCCCCCAATGCCGGCGCACAGGTTATCGAAGCATTAGCAGGGCTTTATAGAGCAAAGGGACGTAGAGTACTGCTTTTTGAAAGTTCACAAGCACTGCATCGAACAACAACAGATATTTTGGGGCATCCGGACCCTGACGATGTATTTACGGTAGACTACATTTCCGGACACCGATTGAAAAATGGTGAATACATCAACATACTGAATACACTCTCTGCAACTCCACGAATGCTGGAGCATTATGTTGCAGAGAGAGCCCTCAGAGAGTTAGGTGTCATTAACACTACTACACAAATAAAAGGTATTGATGTGGAGGGCGGCGATTTCACTTTTATACCGGAGGCAATCCCAAAAATGGAGCAAGGGAATGAAAGTATTCTGGTGATGGGGGAAGGCCCTAATTCAAGAACAAATGATGAGGGTAGAAAGTGGCTGAGGGAACTTTTTAGTCCCGATCATATTCTTACGGTCAGAACCGATCAGTTTCACCGTGACCTTGTCTCAACGTTTCTTCTCGACAAAGAAGGTCGACTGGTCCAAGTGCTGTTAGCACAAGCTCAAATAAGCAATAGGGATCAGCTCAACGAGCAACTCCGTCAACTGGGGGTAGGAACAGTAGATATTCCCGAACATCTGGCTACAGCTTGCGCACTCAATGTTTCTGTAAACAAGGGGGACATCATTGGTATGCAGTCTTTCGGAGCCTTCGAAGCCACCTTAAAAGACCGTCTGTCCCCAAACGTGACTTATCACGTGCTCCCTGAACACTTACAAGATGCCACACGAGGCTTCACAATCTTACAAGGAGGGGCAAATTGCGTGAGTGGATCCATCGTCGCTGATCCTGAAGACATCGACGATACTCCAAAGAATATCCAAAGAATCAATGATATGCTCAACGGTCGTGATTTTGAAGATGAGTTAAGAGCTTACGCCACTGACTTAGATTTATTCCAAAAAGTTCAGGACTTAAAAGAAAAGCAGAGTCTAAGAATTTCCTAGCCTTGATGATTGTTGAAAATCTCCACCTTAGGGTGAGTGCCAAAAACATCAGGATGTTGAGATAAAGCGGCGGCAACAAGGGCTGCGTCAAGAGGCTCAGGCGTATAAACTTCTTGAGTGAGGCAATGAACCTGCCCTCCTGTTTTAAAGTTCTGAGTCAAAGGGAATGTAGTCACCTCAACTCCGGGCAGAGAAGTCCACGTGGATTCAGTTCGATAGTTAGCAAAAGAGCCTGTCCTAAAGATTTTACAGCCAGTAAAAAGCTGATTGGGCGCCATGTTATCTACATCAGTCAGTTCTAACTCATACAAATTGCCATCCAAACTACGCACCGCTTCCTCGATAGCGCGTCTTGAATCAGAAGGAAAAGCATCCATATAACTAGCCACATGGACCACGCTATTCCCATCCACTGCAACCATAAAAATACAATCAAAATGGAAGCCTTTCCCTCCTATGATATCCATAAACCGTCTTCTAGAGTCCGGGATCCCTAAAAAATCAGCCTGTTCATCAAGGCCATTCCTGTCAGAACGAACCGAAGTGGAAGCAAAAATCCAGTGTTCGTCCGGGATGGGCAGTACGCGCGAATTGCCCCCCTCATTAAAACCTCTTTGTGAACGGATAGGTTTCAAACCAAGAGCATTGGCAAACAACTCATGAACCCCGGCTTCCGGACGTCGACGTTCCGCAGCCATATTGAAGAGGAGAACCTCCCCTTGGCGAGATACCGCAATAGGATCTCTCACATAATCAATTGCTTCAGTCATTCCCAACGGATCTCTAAAGGATTTCAAGGGCCGAGGCAAAACCACTAAAGGCACACCTGCCTCTGCAATGGCATTCACCATGCCTGTGCGTTCATCTCTCAAAACATCCACATCTCCCTTCCACCCCTCACGAAATGAATCCTCATTGTATTCGTTCCCAATTGAATGAGTCACAATCCCGTTAGGATAATAAAGATCCTCGGGCTGCGGCGTATCCAGCGTTACAATATATTTGTGAATATCCATAAGAAAGAGGTTTCAAAACATGTACAGTTAAGCCAAATTTCCCACCCTCAGCTGAAACTTTCTGAGTTCCTTAGCATAGAGAGAAAGTCCAAGATTCCCGGTCGCGCCAAGATGTTTTTTTCTACGAATATTTTTGATCGGATCTTCACTCACAAAAGCAGCCGTGCTCCCATTGTGACCACTGAGCACTCGCTCTCCAATCTCCCGATAAGCATCGCGAAACGCCGCTCCCTTCAGAACTAAAGCATTCGCAGCATCGGTCGCGAAAATGTCGGCCTGCATAGCCTCATTCAAACGTTTTACATCCGGCCTCACACCTTGCAAAGTCATCGTCGCTGCAGTAAGACTCGCGTGCAGCACGGAAAACCCCTCCATCATGGCTTTTTTTGTGATTTTCAAATCCTTATTGTATCCGGAAATCAAATTGTGTCCGGCCATTTCCACCTGCGTTTTTAGACCCGCCATCACACTCACATTTGCGCGTAAAACTTCCATAATATCAAGATTGCGCTTTTGTGGCATAATACTCGACCCTGTCGTCAATCGTGACTCTACAACAAAAAACCGGAACTCGCTCGACGTAAACCACACGAGATCGTTTGCCAACCTCCCCAGCGTCATCATGACCTGGTACAACGAGGACAGAAGGAATGCTTCAATTTTTCCACGGCTATTCTGACAATACAAACTATTGACTTGTGTCCGAGAAAATCCGAGTTCCTTGCTTGTTGCAGCCCGATCAAGTGGCAAGGTCGTTCCAAATCCGGCCGCGCTCCCCAAAGGATTTTGATCGTTCATTTCATAACTGGCAAAAAGGACGCGCATATCATCCAGGAAAGATTCAACAAGCGCCCCGGCCCATTGCCCCACGCTGGAAGGCATAGCCTGTTGCGTATGAGTGTAACCGGGCATTGGCACAAACTCATATTTTTTTGCAAAAGAAAGTGCCATATCGGCGCACCCAAGAACAAGCATTATCACTTCCTTGAGTTGCGCCCGTTGATACAGTCGCATCGCAACAAGCACCTGGTCGTTCCGTGAACGTCCCATATGAATGCGTTTCCCGACCTCTCCAACCTTCGAAACAAGAAAATTCTCAATCGCCGTATGACAATCTTCATCCTCCTGTTTCAAAATGAACGCGCCTTTTTTGTAGAGACTGAGGACCTTGTTCAAGCCCTTTTCAAGCACTTTAACCTCACTCGCCTTCAAAAGTCCCACCTTGCCAAGCATGTGAGCATGCGCGAGCGAAGCCTGCACATCATACGGCACCAACGCCGTATCCTCGGCAAGATTTCGACTGATAATAAACGTATTGACG
>Ga0209541_10012134_pt1 | contig 13368 bp, 13 predicted proteins | sample RifCSPlowO2_01_FD_184027 | JGI IMG/M metagenome (GOLD analysis project Ga0209541, IMG submission 184027) | Groundwater microbial communities from Rifle, Colorado - Rifle CSP2_plank lowO2_0.1 (SPAdes) (version 2) | ecosystem: Environmental > Aquatic > Deep subsurface > Groundwater | place...
TGCTTTCTTGGTGTTAGTGCCGAGAAGATCGTAGGAGTCCATAATTTCGTCAGCCATTTCTTCGGGAATGGGAGTTGAGAGAATGAGACGTTGGATTTGTTCTGCGACTTTTTGGAGCTGGGTGTTGTCTTCGACGTTTAAGTTGGTTAAGAGTTGTTGGATTTTATCTTTAATTTTTGTGCGCTCGATGAATTCTTTGTAAGTCGGAGCGGTGACACAGAAGCCAGGGGGGACAGGGATGCCCATGCGAAACATTTCACCCAAATTTGCACCCTTACCGCCTGCTATGGCAATAGAATCTCTAGTAATATCTTTAAACCACGCGACATAAGACATTGTATCAAACCTCTTTTAGGGAAGGAAGGAGATTAGTGTTTTTAAAGGTTTGTGATGGGTTGGTGGGGTAGAAAGGGAAACTTAAGAAAAGTTAAAGAAATTAAAAAAAGTTAAACGCAATTCTTATCTTGAGAGACTTTTTTTGAAATTGTTGCGGTCTTCCAATCCCAAAATGATGGATTCTCAGGTATTTTTGTTTGCCCGTCTACGTGTACTTCATCCCATTGCAGTTCATTGGCACGGTAGGCGATGATTTGGGCGGCAAGAAGTCGCTCGGTTCCACTATACCCATTGATGAGCAGATTATATTTGCCAGTTTGTTGTTTTAATAATTTGATGGTACCTCTTCCGAGGGGTTGATTTGTGTCAACGCCTGTTTTTTCAACACAGTTTGATTTGTCTGCGTCGTAGAGCTTGAGAATTTTCTGATTGGTAAATGTACAGGGAGAACCAACAATAATCAAATGTTGAGCTGAGGGGTCGGTGATTTCGGTATCAAGTTTTGCTGCGTCTGCTACTGCAGACACGGCTTTATTTTGGTATTTCATGTTGGTTGCAATATCAGTGATTGCCAAATTGTCAATGGCAGGGGCTTTCTCGCCGACAACCATATAGCCATCAAAAGTAAAGTAATCTTCGCCTTTGTCATTCATGCCCCCATATTTGACAAACATGTCAGGATATTGTGCAAGATCGCCGCAATTGGTGTCTGAACCAAGACATGCGCCTTTGCTACATTGGGAGTTGAGAGGACAATTTAAAAGAGTTTGAGTGGTCACTTTGGCATCGTTGGAACAACTGACTTCCCATACTTTTGCATCGGTATTTGAGGGGCAATTGTCATATTGCATTTTCCAGCCCAACTGGTCGCCATAGACGACGACAACGGCGCCTAGATGGGTGGGATCGCTGATAGGGTCGCTATCAAAACAAATTGCTTGCAGACAATTATTATTACATTGATCGTGATTTATAGTATTGCCATCATCACATTCTTCCCCTTCTTCGACTTGACCATTGCCACAGACGGTTGGATTACCACCGTAGCCATATTCTTCTTCAATTGGTGTGGAATCGTCTTGGATACTGCCCGAACAGATACCGCGAGAGCAAGTTTCCCCACGAGGACAGTCTTGATCAAAATTGCAGGAGTTGTCAATGGCTTTGCCGACGATGCTTTTGCCAGGTTGCAATTGGCAGGCGGTAATGATTAATAGGCTAATGAGAATGATTGTTATTAAGATTAGTTTGGATTTCATTATAGCACCTCTTTGTTGTTTGGAGATAATGAGAAGGTGTTTTTAAAGGTTTTGTGGTTTGGGGTGGAAAAATAAGGATTGTGTTAAATGCACTCATTTGTTAGTTCAATTTAAATTCTTTGAGAACTGTATATTTTGGTCCGATTGGTGTTAGAATGCTTTCATACAAGATGAGTTTATCTACACGCAATGTGCCGAATTCAACGTTCTGCCATGGTTTGATTGCGGTTTGGAGAAGCAAATGGTTCTTTTCTGATTTGATGCGAAGCACGGTGAGGTGAGGGATGATGGTTTGGTGTTCTTCGGGGCGGATTGAATTTAATGCTGTTTGAATGGTTTGGGTTAAGGTGATCATTTCTTTGCTTTCAACGCCGATCCAGATGGTTTGGATTCTGTCTATTGAAGGGAAGACGCCGACGTGTTTGATTGCGGCGGAGAATTTTGGTAGATTGATTATGGTTTGTTCTATTGTTTGACAAATAGAGGAGATGTTCTTTTCGTCGATGTTGCCGAGAAATTTGAGGGTGAGATGGAGATTTTCGGTTTTGACGAAATTGCCATCTAGGTCTATTTTCTTTAATGTGGTTGAGAATTTGTTAATATGGTTGCGAATGGTAGCGGTTAAGGGGATGGCAACGAAAAGGCGTTTCATGTATATGGAAGAAAAAAAGAGAATTTAAAAATTATTCCACGAAAATGCTGAAATTTTAAATATTTTTAATACTTTAAAAATCTTCAGAGTCTTCGTACTGCTGTGTTTGGGTTTCTTCTTTGGAATGAAATTCGTCAGCACTGATGGTTGCAAATTTGGATGCTCGTGGTGGTGGTGCTTCTAATTTCTCAACTACTTCGCCAAACCCAACTTTGGCAAGGACGCGGGTGATTTTGATTTTGACGTAATCGCCTTTCTGGACTTGGGGAACAAAGATGACAAAGCCTTTGACTTTAGCTATACCATCGCCTTTTTCGCCTACGGCGTGGATGCTTACTTCATGTAATTCGCCCACTTTAACTGGGGCAACTTGACCTGATTCATTCATATAGATGTACCTCTTTTGTTGATTGTTTTACTTATTTTTAATTTTGAGAAAGAAACTAATAGTATCATTGCGAAGAAACCTGAATATTTAAGTTGATATTTGAAGTCATGTACAGTATATTTACTGCAATAGGAAGGGGATTTATATAGTTTTTGGCGGGATTTTGGGGAAAATGGTGAGAAAAGAAAGAAGAAAAAGAGATAATTTATCTGCTTTTTAATCTGAGATATAGTCCCGCTTTTGGTATGAAAGGGATCTTTTTCCCATAATCTGCTTCTGCGGCGATGCCACAGGTGAAGTTGCCAATTGTGTAGCCAAGATGGGCGCGGCTGGTGGCTTTGAAAACATTTGAATTAGCGGAAACGATTTGTTCTAATTCTACTGGAATATGTTGGGCAAGAGGAATGGTTGCGAGCATCAGCAGTTCAGGGAGAGCGGGTTGTTGCAGACTTGAGGTGAGGGCGGTGTAGAGACTTCCGTTCTCGCCTTTTACGGAATAGGAGACACCGGTTTGGGGGATTAATGTATCACCGGCTAATCGGGCTTGGGCCAGTAGACGAAACCCTGCTATCGTCCCTAGACTTAATTCATTTTGCATAAAAGAGGTGTTTTTGTTATCGTAGCTGCGAAATCTGCGGATTCTTGTAAAATATTGGGCGTTGGGCTGGTCGCCAATGCTTGCGCTGCCTTTAACTTCGATCAATGCGCCTTTGTTATTCCCGAAGACTTCGCCGGTGATGAAATCGGCTTTGGCGGGTGTTGAGTAGGTCATAATTGTTGCTAGTATTGCTGTGCTAATGATGTTATGTATTTTTTTCATAGTTATTATTCCCTCATTTGTTTTAATTTATTACTACTTTAGAATACTCAATAAATATGGTTCTATTTAAACATTACCTACCCCAAAGGGGGGAGAAATGACACAACATTTATCAATAAGAAGATAATTATCTAAAACATGGCATTCAATACAGAACTGTTAGAGGAGATTGGGCTGACGAAAGCGGAGATTAATGTGTATTTGGCGCTGTTGGAATTGGGTTCTTCTACTACTGGACCGATTGTGGAGAAGTCTCGGGCGTCGTCTTCGAAGATTTATGAAATTTTAGACAAACTCATCCAGAAAGGTTTAGTGAGTTATATCATACAAGAAGGGATTAAGCATTTTGAGGCGGCGGATCCGAAGCGGATTTTGGATTATCTGCAGGAGAAACAATCTAAGCTGCAGGAACAAACGCAAGAAATCAAAGCGATGCTGCCGGAATTGGAGTTGAAGAAAATGCTTTCGAAATATAAAAGCGAAGCGACTATCTATAAAGGGATGAAGGGGATGCAGACGGCGTTTAAAGAATTGCTCAAAGGGCCAAAGAGTACGAATTATGTGTTTGTGGTGGGGGAGATGGATGAGCGGTTGAATGATTTTTTTAAGAAGTTGTATGTGGAACGAGCTTTGAGGGGTATTCGGACGAAAACGATTTTTTCGGAAGCGGGACGAAGTTATTATGAATCACGCAAAGGAACGCCGTTATTTGAAGGGAAAGTGATTGGGACAACGACGTCGCCGGCCACGATTAATATTTATGGAACAAAAGTGAATATGCGGATGGGCACATCCAAAGATGTGTTGTGTGTGATGATTGATAACAAAGAGTTGGCGGAGTCGTTTCTTGAGCAGTTTGATGCGTTGTGGAATCAGCAAATACAGACGTATGAGGGTCAACAAGCGGTAGAGAGAATTTATAGCACACTTGTTGAAAACGCTACACCAAAAGATGATGTAATTGTTTTTGCAGCAAAACCACAATCGGAAAATGCAGCGGATTTTAATTTACAATGGAATGTGAATGTTGCACAGAAAGTTAAACAACATAGATTATTATATCAGGGGAAAACTCTTATAAATCAATTGCGAGCGGAAGAGTTAGAAAAATTACATTGCAAGACAAAAATTATTCCAACAACCCAAATTCTGCCGATTTCCACAGTGGTTTTAGGAAATACAGTTCTTAATTCGATTTGGCAGGATACACCGATTACGTTTAAAATTGAAAATAAGACGCTTGCGGATTCGTATCGGCGAAATTTTGAGATGTTATGGAACCAAAAAGTACATACATTTGAGGGGTTTGAACAGGTTACTTCTTTTTTTACAAATATTTTAACTGATCTGAAAGAGGGGGAAGAATATTTTGTGATTAATGGGAATTATGGAGGGAATCAACAGATTTTGAACTTTTTTAAGACGTACCATCCGCAACGCCGAAACAGAGGAATTCGAGCGAATTTTTTATTTAATCAGAATATTAAACCGTTTTTGTCTAAATTGGCGCTGGCGCCGTGTCGGGTGAAATTTTTGCCAACGGAATTTCAATCGCCGCTACAAATTACGTTTTATAAACAGAAATTGTATATATCAGTGTGGTCGAGTAACCCGATTGGTTTTTTAATTGAGCAGCAAGAAGTGGTCGATGCGTTTAAAGCGTATTATGAGATGTTGTGGAGGCAAGCGAAATAATAAGAAAATAAAAAATTTAAAAAATAGATAAGAAAAAGAAAAAAAATTAAAAAAAGATTTAATCTAAATCTTTCAAGCCGCCTTCGGTGACTTCAAAGCCACATTCTGCGTCAGGTAAGTTGGGGGCATCGATTAATTTTGCTACCCTTGTACCTTTTTTGCCTTTTCTCAAATATATCCGAAATGTACTTGCGTGTGCTACTACGTGGCCACCAATTGCGGCGGTGGGATCACCAAAGAATTGGTCAGGCTTTGCCATGACTTGATTGGTCACATAGACGCAAATGTTATTTGTGTTTGCAATCTTTGATAACGCATGCATGTGGCGGTTCAATTTTTGCTGGCGTTCGGATAATGTACCCCGGCCGATAAATTCGGCACGAAAGTGGGCGGTTAAAGAGTCGACAACGACTAATTTTACTTTCTTTTTTTGTTCGGTGAGCAACGTTTCAATTTTTTCAACTAAGAGCATTTGATGGTCGGAGTTGAAAGCACGGGCGACCATGATGCGACTTAATGCGTCTTCGGCGTCGATACCTGCGCCTTGGGCGAGTTGTTGAATTCGCTCAGGACGGAAAGTGTTTTCAGTGTCAACGTAGACGGCATAAGCATCGGGGTCTGCTTTTAGGATATTCACGGCCAATATATGGCCAATTTGAGTTTTTGCAGAACCAAATTCACCAAAACATTCGGTAATTGCGCCGGTTTCAAAGCCGCCTTCCATCATGGCATCAAAGGCACGGCTTCCAGTTGAAATGCGATAGACTAATTCGCGTTTTTTTAACACATCCATTCCTGTTTCAAAGCCCATCTTCATGCTATCTCTTGCGGCGTTGATCATTTTTCGCGCCACCGCTTCAGAGACACCAGCGGTTTCAACTAATTCGCCGATGTTTGCCACGGCAATAGACATCATGTCACGATAGCCGGCTTGTTCTAATTTTTCTGCGGTTGCAGCCCCTACTCCAGGTAGGTCATGTAAAGTTAATTTTTCCATTTTTAATTCTTGTTTTAATTCTGCCATAAAGTTATTTCCTCCTTTTTAATTACTTGCTTTAAATAAATCTTGCTCTTGCAATACTAAAAATTCATACGCGTGTTGTAAGACTACCGCAGCTTTGGGTAAGTCGCCAATACGATAGGAATTAGTGGTTTGCCATTTGCCCTCTTTATCAGCATACGCTCGTTCTAGAGAAATTGTACGATATTCTGTCTCTCCTCCTTGTTGGTTGTGGCCTTTATTTAACCAGACGGTGGCAGAGATGGCTCCGGCTCTAAATTTTTTCTCGGGCAGATTGCCTTGTTTTTCTGTTTGTTTTTCTTGTGCTTTTTGCACTTGTGCTTTTTGCACTTGCGCTTTTTGCGCTATTCCTATTGTTGTGTTCATTTTTAAACACCTCTTGCTTTTCGCATTTTTTTCAGGCCGACAATATGAACCAAAATTAACAATTTTCGTTGTTTTTATGGTTTTAGCTGTCGGTGAGGGTGCCCACATTGTGTGAGTACAGAAATACTATGGTTCGGGGAGCTATATAAACCCTGTCCGCAGTTGTCCAGTGACCAGTGGCTTTGAGAATTGGGGTTTTAGGGCTTGTAGCGCTGATATTTTGATGGTTGAAGGGGTGTCCAGTGGGTTTGGAAATTAGAACTGATTTTTGTGTTTGATATAGAAAAATCCACTCAGAGAGATACTGAGAATAAATAATAATGCATACTCTTCAAATTCAGGCACAGAACTTGTGCTTAACGAGGAGACGATGTTGATTGTACGAGTGTTTGTGGCGTTTTCAGAGCCAGAGGAATTTTGTGCAGAGGCAGAATATGTATAAGCAGCGTAGCCTAAGATATCGCTGGCGTTTTTACTTTGGTTGACATATACATACCATTGAGTAGAGTTATATTTATGGACATTGGAGGCGTATTGTTGATATATTTGAGTTTGGGTCATGGAAATATTCCATACCTGGACTTCGTCTATTGTTCCATTGAAATATGAACCACTATTATTACGAAATGAACCTATCGAAAGTATTACGGCATTGCTTGCTTTTTCAACAATAGTAGAATCTGATTTATTTGAATTTAATTTTCCATTAATATAAAAATAGGCCATTTTGGCATTAGAGTCCCACACGACCGCAACATGAGACCAGGCGTTATTTGCAGCGGTCATTGAACCGGTATCTAAAATATCTTTGTTTGCGTGATTCCACCACCACAATTTATTATTAGATTGAAACCATAAGCCCCAGCCCCCATAACTTGGGGCACCATGATCAAAATCTTTATCTACAATAGCTTGTTGTTGTGATTTTTTAGGATAAATCCAGGCCATAATTGTTTTATTTGTTAGATCTGCTCCAGTTATGGAGGAAGAGAAATTAAGAGCATCATTGATGCCATCAAAATCATAGGCATTGCCATATTTTCCTGTGACTAAAGTTGGACAATTAAAACATAATCCGGCGTACTGGTTAGGAGAACTGTCTTTGAACCCAGTACTATTTTCATTGAGAGCGGAGTTGTTGTTTAATTCAGTAAATAAAACCAAGTTGGTGCTGAATAACGTAAAATTTGTGCCGTTCCAGTCATATTTAATCTGTTTTAGATTTGATTCCGTAATGCTTACATTGACTATGAATGAGGTTGAGAGGGTTTCGGCGTTATTGCTTGGCGTGGGATCGACAAAGTCAATTAAAGGAATGGCAGATACTATGGATGAAAAAATAAGAGCACTTAAAATAGTAAAAATATATCGTACACTCTTTTTTAACATTGTTTTTGAGAAGAGATTTTGAATTTATATAGTTTTCTGAAAATGAAAAAGGAAATCTAAATGGAGTGTTCTTTTTTTATGTAAAAAAAAACGCCAATAGAAATAATTAAAATGAAAAATAAAGCGTAGTCTTCAAATTCGGGAACAGAACTGCTGCTACTTAGAGAGGAGACAATGTTGATTGTGCGTGTGCTTGTGGCGTTTTCGGAATTTGAAGAGTTCATTGCAGAGGCAGAATAAGTGTAGGCGGCATAGTCCAAGATATCTGTGGCGTTTTTACTTTGGTTGACGTTAAGGTTCCACGTGGTACTGTTCAATTTGGTTAAACTTGTGGCATAGAGTTGGTAGATTTCTGAGGAAGAGAGAGTGTGGTTAAATACCATCACATTATCAATCATTCCGGTAAAATTGTTACCTATGGCATCAAATACCCCGCCACCGCCAATTGAAAAATTATAATTAGAAGTGCCAAAATGAGAAGCGTTGTTGCCTCCTGTCGCACGAGAGATGCCGTTCACATAAAAATTTAGGTTAGGGAGTGTGCTATTTTGACCAACAACTGCGACGTGATTCCAAGAATTTAATGGAAATAGAGTGGAATTAATAGTCCAACTAATGGAACCACCATTTGGAGTCCAGAACATAATTGTATTTGCATCTATAAATCCGAATTCGAGGGCATCATTTTGGCCAAAAAAACCGATACGGGAACCGGTTGCTTCGGCATAGATCCACCCGGCAAAAGTGAAAGAGGGAAGATTGTTTAGAAAAATAGAAGAGGTTGTAATTGAACTATTGCCAAAACGATAGGCTCCTGAATATTTTCCAGTTGCATTCCAAAAGATATTGCCGGAGATAGTTGCATTACGTGAATATGTTGAGATATCAACTGCTCTTGTCGCATTTTCACCTAACGCACTACGATTATCAAAATTCATGGAGAAAAGTAAAGAGTCATTGTATAAAGTATAATTTGTGCCGTCGAAGTTGTATTTTATTTCTTTGAGATTTGGTTCGGTGATACTTACATTAACAGTAAATGAGGTAGACAGAGTTTCGGCGTTGTTGCTTGGAGTGGGATTGACAAAGTCAATTAAAGGGATGGCAGATACAAAGGATGAGAAAATAAGAGCACTCAAAATAATAAAAACATATCGTACACTCTTTTTTAGCATTGTTTTTGAGAAGAGATTTTGAATTTATATAGCTTTCTGAAACCACGCGAATAGAAAGAGAAAAGAGTAGAACATTTAGGGCTTGGCTAAGGCCCACATAAACTTAAAATAGGTTCTGAATGAATCGGCGACTTTCTTATTTTTGACTCTAAACGCTATAGGGTTCTTAATCCATAACGCAATGAAAATAACGTCTTTGTAGATATTAATCGTTGCGGGTGTTTCTTGCTTTAGAAATCTGTTTTCGGTTATGGGAGATGCTTGTTCATACTGAAATGTTTTACGGGCGCTTTCATTGTAAATTATCTTCCATTGCATTTTTTTATGCTCGCATTTCTTAATTATCTTGGTAATCAATTGATCGGTTCTTGACTTATCTTCACCGGCATACGCACCTAAGACATACCAAATGTCGTTTTTACCCATTGCTTTAATGCCTTCGTTAAAGATGGTTTCCATCCCTTTCCAGCCTTGGAAAATCTCGGCTTGAGTTTCTTCGATGCCAAGGTCTTGCATTGCTTTTAATTGAGGAAGAAATTCTTTGATGTTTCTTTCTTGAGTTTCAACTAATTTCTTTTTGTCTTCTAAAAAATCGAGCAAGCGCTCAGGATTAACCGCCCTAAAATGTTTGGTATTTGCAATAACCACATGAGTTACTAATCCTTTATAGGCTAATCTTTCCAAGCCATCGTACACTTTAGAATTATGAATCCGCGTCTGCTTTATGATTGCGCCGGTCGTTGTTAAACCTAACTTCAATAAGATCAAATAAATCTTAATTTCATTTCTACTTAAGCCCATCTCTTCTAATAGGGGTTCGATGTCCATACTCTATTAGTTTTTGTTTGAATATAAAAATCTTGCTGTTTTTCTCCCTTTGGGGGAGAATTAGATTTAAATAAGAGCATAGTTCTACTTTAGAGTAATTAAAATGAGAAAGTTAATGAAATGACTAAAAAGAAAATAAAAACAACAAATATTAGAGGTAAACAAAAATGCTAAAAATAGATACAACACGCCACCATAACGAAATGGCTTTGATGGGCTTAGAACTCTTGACTCATAGCTACTTAAGTGCTTTGAAAATAATGTCGGAGGGCAGCGGTAGAGATGTGAGAACATTAAGAGATGCATGGGGAGCAAGAATATCAGTTGCCAGAGAAGGAATTGATAATGTCCATAGAGATTATCAATACATTAAAGAAAACCTGCCTACAGATTATTACTTCTCTTTGCATGAGCTTGCAGATAGAATGTACACTGAATTAAATGAAGTAGTTGTAGAAGATAAAAGCCGGTGAAAAATGAGGGTCCTACAAACTGAGAATAAGAAGCATGCCCAGAATCAATAGAAATATTCCTAAAAGAACGTATTCTTGCCAACTGCCGACTCTCACTGGGCCGAAGATGCGTTGGTGGGAGAAAGGATAGAGGGGGGCGATGCCCATTCTGGTTAGGCTGTCGGCGCAGATGTGAGAGAGGTAGCCAATGAAGAAGGCTACGCCGTATGGCCAACGAGTGAGGTAACTGAGGAGGGCACTGAGAAGTATGTATGGCCAAAAGGAGTGGAAGATGCCACGATGTTTGGTGAAAAAAGTGATTATTTTTCCGATAAAACCACTCCATTGGTTGATTTTACTGTGCGGTTCGTCGATGTCGGGGAAGATACTGCCAAGGAAGACGAGAAAGGCGATGATGAGTGTATATCCCTCTTGTGTGAATGAACGTAACAGAAGAAAGAAGATACTGGCGACGGCGAGATGGGTCCAAAAGAGCATATTTTTTGGAAAAGAGAAGGACTTAATAAAAGCGATGGGTGTTTTGAATTGAGGGCTTGGGGTGAGGGGGGTGTTATTATTGCGTTTTTTCTAGTCGTGCTAATTCTTCTTCGGGTTTGGCTTTTTCGACGATTTGGACATTTAATTCTAAGCGGTCAAACATCTGATTATGTTGGACGCGGCCAATCATTTTGACTTGTTCGCCGAGTAAGTCGGTTTTGATGTCTTCAAATGAAGCGATGTTGTCTTTATATTTTGCCATGTCGGTTTCTTGTTTGGTTAGAAGATGATTGGTTTGGTTTTTCCATAACACACTTCTGATGGTGCCGGTGCCGTCGTCGAGAACGACGTTCATGACGTATGATAATGATGGTTGAACTACACCATGTTCGTTGCAGGTAAAACCGGTTTGGGCTTGGGTTACTTTTTTGCCACAGTTACTGCAGACGTTAAAGAAGCGAGGGTCAAATACTTGGACAATTGTACCGAGAACTTCAGCGCCGTCTTCGCCACTTTGTAATTCTTGGATGGTTTTACGTTGAAAGGCAACACGTTGACGGGTGACGTTAATGGTTTCGCCTTCGGGGTTTACAGTAATTGTGCTTTTCTCACCGACGTGGACTTCTTTATTACCATTATTTTCACGGACGTAACCTTGTTTTAACGCGAGAATGTCTTCTTCTTGAAATGTGTCGGTTAATGAGACTTGGTCATTCCAGAAAACGACGCGCATCGTGCCGGTGTCATCGCCGACCATGATTGAGCAGACTTTACCTTTTTTGTCGTTTTTATTGAATTCGCGCACGTCATATTTTTTGAGGACTTTGGCGGTGAATGAGATATTGCGCATACCGGCGTAGATTTCTTTTAATTTTAATTTTGTTTGTTGCGTGTTAAATAATTCAATACCTAATTCATTGGCGATGATGTGAGCGGCACCTTCTTCGCTAATTAAACCGGAGAGTTCGTTGATTTTTGTTTTGATTTTTGCGTCAAGTTCGGCGGCGTTGAGCTTGCCGCTTTGCACGATTTTTTCTTTTGCTTCGGCTATAGGGATTTTATACATAAGGCACCTTTAATTGAAAAAATGCTTCTCTTTGTTTATAAGGATTTGGATTATGAAAAATATAGGTATGTATAATGGTTAATTAGACATTGAGATGACTTATTTAGAACTGAAAATGAGTTTATTTAGGACTAAGAGATTTTTTATTTAGAAGCCATATCAACGAAATTGGTGAGCAGTGATTCTTCTTTGTCAGTATGGGCTGTGATGCCTGCGATGTAGGAGATGTCTTTTTTGAGTTGGGGGTTGGAGAGGTAGTACTGGATTTTATTTTGGCAGAGGTAGGCTTGGTTTGGTTGGGCGTCGACTTGGGTAACGCAGGGTTGGAGATTGGCTGTGTTGATGAATGTAGTTTCGTAAAATCCTAACGCAGGGTCTTTAGGAACTGAGGAGAAGATATCTTGGGCGTTGCCAGGGGTGTTGTCTTTAATAATTAGCCAGTTGGTGTAATATATTTTATATCCTTGTGCGATTGGGTTATGAGTGAATTGGAAGTGATACATCTCTTTGGCTTCGAGGTAGGTGATGGTTGTATCTTGCACTGGTAAGAGAGATGAGGGAGTGAAGTCTAAAGCGAAGGTGTAGATGATATTTTCTTTTACGTTGGCTTGGCCGGTGTTAAGAGTGTAGCCGTTGGGGCTTTGGACGCAAAAGATGGTTTTGCGGTCGATGGTTGAGGGGCCTGTTGGTTTGGGATTGGATTGTTTTTTAGGGTTTTTTGTCTGGTCGCAAAAGCCGGGGTGCCAATGAGTTGGTTTAGCTTGTTCTATGCAGGTTAGGAATTCTTGAGTGTTGCGGCATTTTTCAACGAGGAGTTTGGCTTCACTTTGGAGTTGGGTGTATTCATCTAATGAATAAGAGAGTTCGATTGCAAAACTAGGGTCGTAGAAGTAGGTTTGATCGGAAGGAAAGTTGTGTTGTTTTAGGAGCAGGGTGTGAAGAGGTTGTTTTGGGGCTTTGGCGGAGAATGTGTTTTTATTGAATTGGAGATTAGTGAATTTTAATTGAGGAAGTTTAGTGTTTAGTTGGGCGGTGGCGGATGTGGAGAAATTTTTTGGGGCATCGGGCATGCACCATTGATTGTTGTTGTTCCAGAGGTTAATGTTTTGGAGTGTGCCACAGTTGGAGATTTCGGTTTTTTGCAGGCCGCCGTTTTGGGCGAGTTCTTGGATGGTGTCTTTGGCGATGATGCGTTCGATGCTTTCGTATGAGAGGAGAATTTTTTCGGCTTCGAGATAATTATTTTTGAGGAAGTGGAGGGACCAGTAGGCTTTGGGTTCTTGTTTGATTATTCCGGTTTTACTCATGACGAAAAATACAGCTAATGCTACTAAAATGCCAAAAATAATCCAATGTAAGACTGTGCCTTTTTTGTTCATTTTATATCTGCGGTTGGTTTTCGTAACGACAGGCAGCTCTTTGC
>Ga0209541_10012139_pt1 | contig 13365 bp, 12 predicted proteins | sample RifCSPlowO2_01_FD_184027 | JGI IMG/M metagenome (GOLD analysis project Ga0209541, IMG submission 184027) | Groundwater microbial communities from Rifle, Colorado - Rifle CSP2_plank lowO2_0.1 (SPAdes) (version 2) | ecosystem: Environmental > Aquatic > Deep subsurface > Groundwater | place...
GTAACCCAAGAAAGTGGCCCCATAAAACGTGCCAAGAAAATGCCCTTGTTACCATGTTTGTGAAATAATTTTTTGCCTTTTTTGTAATTCTCTATACTAAAAATTCTTCTGCCATTTTTGAAAACACCGGCCCCATATTTTAGGCCGATAAAATAGCTAGAGGTATCACCTAAAATTCCACCTAAATAAAGCGCCAGTGCAACAAGCCAAATATCAAGCACCCCAGCGCCTGCGAGTACTGAACCTGCAATAAAAAATATCTCACCATAAATAAAGAAACCTATTCCTATGAATGTGTCGGCGTAAGAACCCAGAAACAGGACAGGGTAAGCCAAAACACTGTGAGTTTGGAGAAATGCAATGACGGCGCTCATGATCAAAAAACAAGTGTGCAGGGCATATTGGCAGTTCGCCTAATACTATACTATAGTAAGAATATACATATGGAGTATCACCGATTCTTTTCCATTATCATCCCGGCTTACAACGAGGAAAAACTTATAGGCGCAACACTTGATCATTTACTTGCGCAGATATATCCGCTAGATAAGTTTGAGATTATTGTAGTTGTTAATGGTTCAAATGATCGTACATTCGATAAAGCACGGAAATATACACGAGATAATGTCAAGGTGTATAATCTTAAACAGGCCAGTGTCTCCAGATCACGAAATTTTGGTCTTAGCGTCATATCTAAAAACACAAATTGGATTATATTTTTAGATGCAGATACTTATTTCAAAAATCTATTTCTTGAAGAACTAAACATATATCTAGACAAATACCCAAAGGTTAGTTATGGAACGACAACAATACAATCTGATGTAAATACACTCACATCGCAATTTTGGTACTGGTATACCAATTGGACTGATCGATCACTCAAGATACTACATAGAATTCACATCATACGTAAGGATTTGGCCTTACAAGTAAACTATGATGAAAATTTAATCCGTACAGAAGATTTGCACTATGGAAAAGATTTATCAAAAATCGGTAAATATTTTTTTATGCCTACAAAAAATGTAGTATCTTCTGCGCGACGTTTTGAAAATAAAGGTTACTTAAAAATGCTTTTTTTTAATCTCATGGTGGGCATTCTACCTAAAAAAATTAACTATAGTAAAGGATGGGAAGTGATACGTTAAAATTGAACACAAAACAGACATTCAATTATGAATATTTTAGACTTTGGCAGGAATTTCCACTTGCTATATTTTTTTTCATTACTAAAAAAAGAAGTGATGTAAACAACACCAACGTTCTCATAGTAAATACCTGTTTAATTGGAGAGTTTGTGGTATCACTACCGGCGGTTAGTGACTACATAAGTCGGAATAATAAAACCTCTGTGGATATTCTTGTTTCACCCGCTAACAGACCTTTGGCTGAACGAATAGTAGGCATTCGCAACGTATTAGTTGCGAATTCAATACATAATAGAGAAATCAAACAATCAAGTATTACCAGAGACTATCAATTAGACCGGTATAATAAAATTATTGTTCTTAGAATCAGTAGAGATGCTTATACAATCATTCAAAATATTGAAACAACACATATTAAAATGGTCTTAAGCATTCTCATTAAATATGGTTTGCATATTATGCTAAGTCTAATCTTTAGAAAAACACCCAAACGCTTACTATCTATAAATTTTGAAATGCTTAATGGTACGCAAAAGGATATATCTTTCGACAAAATTATACAATTCACAGCCAATGATTATATGGCTGTTTCTAACTTAAATGTACTTAATACAACAAAAAAGAAAATAATAGTGCACACGAACACAAATTGGATAATGAAACGTTGGTCAAACGAGAAATGGATATCTCTTTTAAAGAAGGTCAGCAAGCTAGATGAGTTTCAATTTATTTTTATAGGTGCGCAAATAGACACATCGGACCATGAATACATTGCTCCTAGACTCGGATTCGAGTCGTATTCACTTATCGGAGAACTTGATTTGGCGCTTTTGTTGTTAGTTTTAAGAAAAAGTGATTATTTTATCGGAATAGACAGCGGTCCAAGCAACATGGCTTATCTATCAGGAATAAAAAGTATTACAATCCTAGGTCCTGGGCCGCATATGTACATGCCTAATAATAAACATAATGTAGTGGTAGATAAATCAAACGGGCGAGGATTATCGCAACTATTTTTTCACAACAAACATGGTAGTATTATCGATAAAATATCAATAAATGAAGTCTATAATGCTTTTACACAAATTTATTAACTTATCGAAGATATTGAAAGACAATGGTAACTTTTTTTGATAAACACAGGGTGTGTTTGAGCAATAAATCTTTTGTCCTCTCTACTATCACTGGATTTGTACTCCTTATTTTAAGTCTTATTATTAACTATTATGCAGGACTCTATGCTACAGAAAAAGCTAGCCTGGCTGTAACCGACATAATTTTAAGTAACATCCCCGTCTTTAATGTGGATGAATTTTTTATATACGGTCCGTTCGTTTTGTGGGCTTTCGTAATTATATTATCTATCGTCAAACCACAAAGAATTCCCTTCATCTTAAAAAATATAGCCTTATTTATACTCATCCGCTCTGTATTTATAACCCTGACACATATTGGACCATTCCCGAATGCATTACCTCTTGATTCTGATCTTCTTAAAAACTTTTCGTCTGGTAGTGATTTATTTTTTTCTGCGCATACCGGTTTACCTTTTTTGATGGCGTTGCTTTTCCATAAACATCACTGGCTATTAATATTATTTACCGTAACGGCAATATTTTTTGGCGTAATTGTCTTGATGGCCCATCTTCATTACTCAATTGACGTTTTATCCGCTTTTTTCATCACTTACACTATCTACCATATAGCCAGCTTCTTATTTAAAAAAGATGAAGAAATGTTTGAATCCTAAAATGGATTCTTGGCGCCACGGATTTCAAAATGAAGATGCGAACCGGTAGATTTGCCGGTATTACCCACCGCGCCGATAATTTGGCCTTGTGCTACACTTTGCCCCACAAAAACACTGTTTTGACTCAAGTGGGCGTAAAGCGTTTGAGTGCCATTCGGATGGCTGATGACTAGATAAGATCCGTAGCCGCCATTATATCCACCGGCGCGAGACACGATAACTCTACCGTCCGCCGCCGCGAGAATGGGCGTACCGGTGGGAGCCGCTAGATCAACACCGTTGTTGCCATGGATACCTTGGGTTTTTCTTCCGCCGACTATTGGTCGAATATAATAGCCGGAATACACTGGATACGTCTGTGCCCCTGCAGAATTTTTGACCGATGAGACTTGCGTAGCGCTGATAACACCATCGGGAATAATAATAACGTCGCCGGATTTAATCTTGTCTCCGATGGCAAGGCCGTTGTACAAAAGAACGTCGTTGAGATCCGCCTTATATTTGGTGGCGACGGATTTCAGCGTATCACCCGACTTAACAACATGGCGCACGCCGGAGATGGGAAGAATGACCAATTCTTGACCAACCTTGATGGATGTTCCTCTTATATCATTGGCCCAGATAATGGTATTGGCGGAAACACCAAACATCTCGGCAATCTCGCTTAGAGTATCACCGGTACGCACGATATAGACACTAATTTGACCGGTACCAGACTTACCGAGATCTACGAAAAATTCGCCCTCTATTCCGTTGGACTCAAGGACCGTGCCATCGACGATGGCGACTTCCGCGCCGCCTGTGCCGGTGGGATTAATATTCAAATAGCCCGCCAACAGGGTCAGGGTCTGGGAATTACCAGGATCCGTCACTTCCAGCATACGTAAAATCTCTGCCCCCTGACTACGCGCGTAAACTGTAAAGATAGGCAGAATGACGAGGGCAAGAAGTATATATTTGACCGTTTTTTTATTAATAGAATATGGCTAAACTGCTCATGTTTCACCCTTCAATCTGAAGGCCTCCATTATACCCTCATATGCTATAGTGTCCAACATGCTAAAATCCCTGAATTCACCGTCGGACGAACTCAATTCTGAACAGAAAAGGGCCGTGTTATCCACTCGAGGGCCGATACTAATTTTAGCGGGCGCCGGCGCGGGCAAAACCAAAACTATTGCGGAAAGAATTCGTCACCTTGTGCATACCGGCATAGACCCTTCAACCATTCTCGCTGTCACCTTCACCAACAAAGCCGCCAAAGAAATGCGCGAGAGGATAGAGCGAGGGCTTGACGGCTTCAAACGACCTTTTATAAGCACATTCCACTCACTCGGTGTACATATTTTGCGAGAACAGTCAGAAAAAGCGGGCATCAGGAAATATTTTACTATTTTCGATCGAGATGACAGTAAAAAGGCAATCAGAGAAGTTCTTCTGATTCTTGGGCTGGATCCAAAAACACACGACCCGGGGCACATTATGAGTGTGATTTCAAAGGAGAAGGGCCGAGCAACTGACGTAAAAAACTATAACAACGGCGAAAAATATGGGTATTTCTGGGACGTAGTGGCCCAAGTTTGGCCCGAATATGAGAAAGTGCTAGCAAAAAACAGCGCTCTCGATTTTGACGATCTACTCGTCAAAACTATGAATTTGTTAAATAACAACGCGGAAGTACGCGAGTTTTATCAAAATGTCTGGCGCTACATCCACATAGATGAATATCAAGACACCAATCATATTCAATATGAGATTTCAAGAATGCTGGTGGGAGAGAATAAAAATATCTGTGTCGTCGGAGACATAGATCAAAATATATATTCCTGGCGCGGAGCAGACATTAAAAATATTCTCAACTTTGGAAAAGACTACCCCGATACTCAAATCATTACTCTGGAAGAAAACTATCGCTCCACCCAAACCATTCTCGGGGCGGCCAATGCAGTCATAGAAAAAAATAAAATCCGATTTAAAAAAAATCTTTTCACAACCAATGCCGAGGGCGAAAAAATCGGTTTGTTTGTAGGAAGTGATGAGACAAGTGAAGCGGAATTCATAGCTAGTAAGACAGCAGAATTTATAAAAAAAGGCGTGTCACCGGGAGAAATAGCGGTACTTTATAGAGCCAACTTCCAGTCGCGAGTACTTGAGGAGGCATTTATGAATCGCAGCATTCCTTACCAACTTCTTGGTACGCGCTTTTTTGAACGCAAAGAGATCAAGGATATCGTCTCGTACTTACGCGCCGCCCTTAATCCAGATAGTCCCTCGGATTTGAAACGTATTATCAATGCACCGGCGCGCGGCATAGGTAAAACAACGATGTTAAAAATATTTTCTGGCAATGAATCTTCGCTATCGCTCCCGATGCGAACAAAACTCGCAAACTTCAAAATCCTACTTGAGAAAATTGAAAAGGTTGCCCGACAAAACCGCCCGAGCGAAACCATTTCTTTCATTATTAAAGCATCCGGGTTGGAAAAAGAATGGAAGGAAAGTGGTGATGAGGGCCGGACTCGACTTGAAAACGCTTATGAACTATCAAATTTTGCTTCTCGTTACGACAATGAATCGCCGGAAGAAAGTGTCTTGCATTTTCTCGCGGATGCGGCGCTACAGAGCGACCAAGATGAGATGAGAGACGATAAGCAGGCGGTGCGCTTAATGACTGTGCACGCCTCCAAAGGATTGGAGTTTGATATTGTCTTCATTGCCGGGCTTGAAGATGGACTCTTCCCATATCAAAAAATGAATGATGATAATACCACTCCGGAAGAAAGAGAGGAGGAGAGACGGCTTTTCTATGTGGCACTCACTCGCGCGCGTAAAAAAGTGTTTTTGACATACACAGAGACACGCACCCTTTTCGGCAGAAGACAAGTCAACATTCCTTCGACATTCATCTTTGACATTCCAGAAGCATTGATGGGGGAAGAGATTTTCGATGAGTACGTTCTTCCAAGAAAACCTCTTCTCGAAATCGAATTTTAGAGGCCGAGAGCCCACTTGGAGGCTGAGCCTCCAAGTGATAGAATAGGACCATGACTATTAGAAAAGTTGCTTTCGTAGAAAACGAGTTTTACCACATCTACAACCGAGGAGTAGATAAGCGACCCATATTCTCTGATAAACATGATTTAGAGAGATTTTTCCAAAGCATGCACGCATTCAACACTATCAATCCGATTGGAAGCATATTTGAAAAGTCATTTAATAAAAATAAGAAAAGGAAACCTGATCCACCGCTGGTGCAATTCATTGCGTATAGCCTAAATCCAAACCATTTCCATTTCATTTTTACACAACTTGAGGAGCGCGGCATTGAGAAGTTTATGCATAGACTCGGTACTGGCTACACAATGTACTTCAATGAAAAACGTGGGAGAAGCGGCTCCTTGTTTCAGGGAAGATTTAAAGCCAATCACATTAATTCCAATGAATATCTCTTGTATGCAAGTGCTTATGTAAATTTAAACAATAAGGTACATAAATACAGTAGCGAGGCACTCACGAAATCAAGTTGGAAAGAGTATATTGAAGCAAAAAGTGATTTCGGATTCTGCAATAAAGATTTAACTTTAGGGCAATTTAAAAATAGGAAGGATTATGACACTTTTGCCCTGGAGTCCCTTCAAAATATGCTCAGAAAAAAAGAATTCCTAAAAAAACTTGAAAATAACTACTTGGAGGCTGAGCCTCCAAGTGGGAGAAAAAAGGTATGAGGGCGAAGAGATCATTGGGGCAACATTTTTTGAAATCGGAGCGCGCTCTTCTGGTGATTGTTAGGGCCGGTTCGATTAACCCGGGAGACATAATTCTTGAAATAGGACCGGGGATGGGAGCTTTAACAGAAAAGCTGCTGGCTACTAACTGTCAGGTGCTGGCAATAGAGAAGGACGATAAACTGTACGAATTTTTAAAAACGAAATTCGAGAAATATATTTCTTTAGGAAAACTCAAATTAATTCACGGCAATGCTTTGGAATTTAATCCCCAAAGCTATCAGCTAGAACCTAGAAGCTATAAGCTAATTTCTAATATTCCATATAATATTACAGGAGCGATATTAAAAAAATTTCTGGGTGCAAAAAATCAGCCGAAAATAATGGCGCTTTTAGTACAAAAAGAGGTGGCCAAAAGGATCATTGGAAGACCACTTGGAGGCTCAGCCTCCAAGTGGGGGAAGGAGAGTATTTTATCTATTTCGGTAAAGGCCTATGGAGCGCCCAAATATATAGAAACGGTAAAAGCGGGCTCGTTTGCGCCTGCGCCCAAAGTAGATTCGGCCATCATCGCGATAGAAAATATTTCAAAAAAATTCTTTGCCGATTTCTCGGAGAATAAGTTTTTTAGAATACTCCGCGCCGGGTTTAAATCCAAACGCAAAAAACTTTCTTCCAACCTCGCAACGATATTTGCAAAAGCTAAAATCCTGGAAACATTTCGGAAACTTGATTTGGACAGCAATCTGCGAGCGGAAGATGTCGACCTAGACACCTGGAAAAAACTTGTGGCCAATCTACTTGGAGGATCATCCTCCAAGTAGACGATCTAATTGGTTCCCACTTTGGTCATAAGACCGAGAGATGGGAGCGGTAAACAGAACCACCGAACTCTTATCCAACAGGCCCGTCCGGGACGATAATCACCTATGTGCCATTTGCCAGAAACAGCAATATTTAAATCGGCATATAGTGTTGTTGAAAAGGAAGAGTAAATCAACGGACCGGCGATTACTACCGGTCCACCCAGATAAAGCGGGGTAAACCATATCCAGCGATTGCCAGCTGAACATGTACAACGAATTGATGTGGAAACAATACCGCCAAAAGGATCTTCGGTTATTAGGGCTCGCGCTGACGAAATTGGCAGAAACAAACCAATTAAAATTAAAGAGAATGCCGTAACAATAAATTGCTTCTTTTTCATATCATTATTTCAAGCTTATACGGTTCTTTATTGGCACCATGTTCATTCTGAACGTAAATCCATAGCGCAGCTTGGTATTTCCCAAGAGTAAACTTTCTGATTTCATTATACATAGATAGTTCAGTGATACGAAAAGTGAGAATGTCGCTGTTAGAAGAGATTGGGCGAGCAGAATCACCGAGAGTGGTGATAATATTATTGGCAGAAGTAAAGCCACTGCCGGTGAGAGTCACTGTATCACCGACAATGGAAGCATTCTCAATAATTGGTCCCGACCGGGGATTGTTCGTAACCTTAATAGCAATTGCAATATCCGGATTGTTAGAAGAACCCAGCGTGTTGGAAACAGAGAGAGAGTATTCGCCTTCGGAAAGAATGAGTGGCACACGCACATCAAGAGTTATGCCATCCGTAGAAGTGGCATCTACGGGATTGCTGTCATTAAAATAGATTTTGTTAATAGTTTTGCTGAAGCCAGAACCATCAAGCGTAATGACATCGCCGGAACGCACTTCAAACGGAAAGGCTCGGAAAAGCATGACTTGATTAGCTCTCATACCGAGCGCAGCAGGAGCGTCAGTTTCTGTGCTGGGTGATAAATTCGACGGAGTATTAATCTCCGCAACAATCACGGCACGTGAGATGGGACCGAAATAACCTACAGCCGGAGTAATCCCGTTAGCAGTTTGCCATCGGGCCACAGCCACTCTAGTCAAAGGGCCAAAATAACCATAAGCCACGTTGGGTGGCATCTGAAGAAAACCTTTGGCTACGAGAAACTGCTGAAGAAATACTACATCTGTGCCCCTGCTTCCTACAGTGAGATTAGTATTAAATGTTTGAGCGCTAACAGAGATGGTCGGAATACCAAAAGTGAGTATCGCCAGTAAAACAACCGGGGTAAAAAGGTATCGCATATCTTCTAATTATACCCCACTTCGCTACCCCCTCCGCACAAGGCTACGGAGGGCCAAAGAAAGCTACGCGGGGCAAGCACAAAAGTGGTAAATAATTTCTGATATAATAAAAGTAATGTTACCAATTCGATTTATAAGCGCGCTTGTGATTTCTATCGCTCTCGTTGGCGGAGCGATGTGGTTTAGATTCGTCAGAATTCCTCCTTACACAAACCAAGTGGTTTCTGTTTCACAAGTAGAGTCGCTTTCATCCGAAAGCGACCCGTTCTTGACAGATTTTTTTAACACCAAAGCATCTTCGTCCGCCGCATCCGCACCCGAACTTTCTCAAACAGATTTGATCGGTAGGCAACTTTTCTCGGATTATTTGGCGCTAAAGTCAGAGGGCGAAACCACACCGGGCAACATTGACGTTCTCGCCAAGAATTTGGCCGAAAGCATCAAGAACGTTAATTTGTCAATACCTAAAATAAATTCCAATCAAGTCATCGTCTTGCCGGAATCAGAAGCGAATCTGGCTGCGTATGGCAACGCGATGACTAATCTCCGCAACAAATATAAAAATCTTGTCGCCGCCCAAACCGAGAATAGCGGCGGCGATATCACGGACACCAACACTCCGGCCTTCTCAACATTTATGGGAGCGCTTGGAAAATTGTATCAAGCCGCCGCCAATGAATTACTCCTCATCGGAGCGCCCGCGTCGCTGGCCCAAAACCATCTGAATCTTATCAATCAGTATTTGGAAAATGCAGAAGTTATGAGGTTAATTAGTAATACTTCTAAAGACCCGCTACAAGCATACGCGGCATTGAGTATTTATATCAAAAATAGCGGAAGGGAATCGGAATTGCTTACAAATATCCAAAAAACCTTGATGGCTCATGGTATAATTTTTAATAGTATATGACTCTCGTTGTAAGTAAAAAATTAATAGCCCTTGTCCTTATTTTTACTTTTGTCTTTGCCCTGCCAGTCTCAACAATGGCGATAGACATCATTCCTCCAATTCCCGTTTCAGACAGCGCTCTTCGAGACAAAGAAGCGGGTGTGACCATGTTCGGCTTCACTGTCCCCGGCCTCACTTGGGATTTGGTCGCCATCACTATCGCCAAATTGGCTTTGGAGCAAATACTTCACGCCACCACGGATTGGATTAATAACGGTTTTGAAGGAAATCCTGCTTACGTAACCGACCCGTTGCAATTTTTCACCAAGATTGCAGACAATATCGCCGGGGAATTTATCGCCGGTTCGGAGTTAAATTTTCTGTGTTCGCCATTCCAAGCAAAAATTAGACTAGCCCTAGCAAGACGTCATACCCAGAGACGGCAATTCCAATGTACTTTGACAAACGTGGTTGCGAATATTGAGGATTTTTATAATGACTTTAGTCAGGGCGGGTGGGATGCGTGGTTTATCATGACACAGAATGATGTTAATAATCCCTATGGAGCATTTTTGGAAACCCAAATAGAACTTGATGAGCGCATCGCGCAAGCTCTAGGGCTTCAGAAGATGCGACTTAGTTGGGATAGCGGATTTCTGGGGTGGTCTGAATGTATTAGGGAAGACGATGCCGGGGAATGTATAGAACGTGGACCAACCAAAACACCGGGGAAAGTTATTGAAGACCAGCTTGAGAACGTATTGGGAAGCGGAGTCAGACAACTTGAATTAGCGGATGAATTTGATGAATTAGTTGCCGCGTTATTTAGCCAGCTATTGAAGCAAATTTTCTCTAGCGCCCAGGGACTTTTCAATGGTGCCGGATTTGGCGGTAGCACTGGTGGCGGAGGTGGGGGGACAATCCTTCATACTCTGGATATCTTCAAATCTGGTACCGGTTCGGGCACCGTAATCTCGCAACCGGCAGGTATTGATTGCGGCTCTATCTGCGCGGCAAGTTTCCCTGATGGCACTTCGGTAACTCTAACCGCTACTCCCGCTGTCGGCTCAACCTTTACCAAGTGGTTTGGAGGAGCTTGTTCTAATCAGACGTCACCCACTTGCGTGCTGCCCATGACTGCAGTTAGGAATACCATCGCTATCTTCGACTAACAAATCTCATGAAAAAGAAAAGGTACTCGCCACACATCTCCGCTCTCCTTCTCACTTTTGTACTCGTTTTCGCGATGAGCGGATTTCTTTTTCCACAGACTGCGGAAGCAGAGATACCGCCAGGAGGTTGCCCAACTGGTCAAAAACCGATAACTAACCCCACATCTGGTGAGCAATTTTGTGTTACTGCTAACCCTTCTTCGTCAGGAGCTATAGTTGATAATATCGTCAAACCGGCTGTCAATTTTGCTACTGACGTTCTGCTCGCGCCCTTGGGCTGGTTATCTATTTTGATTCTCCAAATAGCGAGTCTCTTCACTTATCTGGGAGGTGTTATCTTAAATTTCATCGTTAAATTTACCGTAGTTGAAATGGCGCAACATCTCAAAGAAATAGGCACTATTGACACAGCGTGGAAAACCATCCGCGATGTCGCTAACATGGGCTTCATTTTTGTCTTACTTTACGCGGCGATACAAACCATTTTAGGTATTGGTAGCGACACCAAGAAATTAATCGTCAACATTATCGTCGTCGCTATTCTTATAAACTTCAGTCTCTTCTTCACTAAAATAATCATAGACGCTTCGAATGTTTTGGCTGTCACTTTCTACGATGCCATAGCACCAAACGCGCTTTCAAGTGATGCGAGTCTTGGACTATCCAACAGCTTGATGGAACCGTTGAAAATCACTTCACTTTGGGATAATAAAAACATAAGCGCTCTCGAAGGAAAGAAACTTATTATTATAGGGGTGATGGGCACTATCGTTACTCTAATTGCGGCGTTTGTCTTCTTCGCTATAGCTGTTATGCTTGTGATTCGTTTTGTAGTACTAATATTTGTTCTTATCTTGTCCCCGTTAGCATTTATAGGATATATTTTGCCTCAATTAAAGTCGCATAAGGACCAGTGGATACAGGCACTTTTAGGACAAGCGTTTTTTGCGCCTATTTATTTTATGCTCACGTGGATAGTGATAATTATTTCTCGTGGATTACTTCAGAGCACGGGGGGCGTTATGGGAGGAGGTGATATGGCTACAGTGTTTCTTGGTTCAGTCGGGGCAGATGGAAACTTTGTAAGAAACCCGCCATTATCATCAATAGCAATCTTGGTGAATTTTATTATCGTGATAGTCTTCCTTGTCGCCTCGCTTATCATAGCCAAAAAATGGGCCGATAAAGCCGGACACGGTGTTCCCGGTCTCACCAAGTGGGCCTCGGGCATCGCCGGTGGCGCGACACTTGGCATGGCCGGGAGGTTGGGGAGAGGAACAATAGGTAGGGCGGGCGCCGCAATAGAAGAAAGTGAGTGGCTAAAGAAAAAAGCAGATAGTGGGAGTATGGCGGCTCGATTGGCTTTAGCGACAGGAAGAAAAACTGGGAGTGCTAGTTTTGACGTAAGAGGAATGAAGGTCAGCAGCACGCTTGAAGCCGGACAAGCACAAAAGGGCGGGTTCACAGAACTTAAGAAAAAACAGGCCGAAAGAGAAACAAAATTTGCCGCTTCGCTTGCCCCATCGGCAAAAGCCATAGCAAAAGACAAGAGTTTACTTGGCAACAAAGTTGAAATTGATAAAGGAGTAGAAAGTCTGGAAAAAGATAAAAAAAGAAGAGTTGATGAGATCAGAAACAGTGAAGAGTTGAAGGCAGCCGAAATTAGAGAGAAATCTGCATATGATACTGTTTCTAAATTGGAGGTAGAAGCAAAAGTGGCAGGAGACAGTCTAGAGGACGCCAAAATCACAGCGTTGGAAACCGCAAGGGCGAGATTGGAAGAAATAAAGAAAGAGGCAGGTGAAGCCAGAAAGAGAGTGAGAGAAAAGGCGGAAATCATGGCAGAGACCTATGATGCTCAAAAAGAGGCGTTGAGGGCAACTGAAGTAAAACCTGCTAGCGAAATAAGAAAAGAAAGGTTTGCAAAAGCGGTAGAAAAATCGTCTTGGGCCAAATTCCGAGGTTACAACTATGACGCCGCCGCGCAAATAAGAAAAGGTAAAAGCAATAAAGATAAATTAGTTGAGGCGGCTGCGGCTCTTGCAAAAGAGGAAGCGGAAGCGAGCGGAGAAGCCGAGACACCTCCAACAACACCTCCACCGACGCCACCCGTCACGCCTCCGTCAACCCCATCAGCCGGAGGAGCAACTGGTACTTGATGAAAGTTGGGGTCGCCCTTTCTCTTTTTCTTTAACCGCCAAATATATTCAAACACTTACCTACAAAATAAGGATGCTATAGCTACCTTATTTTGTATTCGGGAACTCATTGTCAAACATCCAATGTTAGACAACATCGGGGTAGTTGATTCGCTAAAAATTAGCGTCCATCCGGCGCTATGATATATCATAGCGCTCTGAAATAGCGGATTAGCAGATTATTGACAAGTTAAACCTGTTGTATATACTTTAGCTATGAAAACTCAACTGATTGTCAAAACTGATAGAGAGGTGAAGATTCGAGCCCAAAGAACCGCCAAAGAGCTCGGCCTATCTTTGAGCGCGGTTATTGGCTCTTATCTAAAAGAATTTATTCGGGAGCAGAAAGTCACCTT
>Ga0209541_10012140_pt1 | contig 13365 bp, 12 predicted proteins | sample RifCSPlowO2_01_FD_184027 | JGI IMG/M metagenome (GOLD analysis project Ga0209541, IMG submission 184027) | Groundwater microbial communities from Rifle, Colorado - Rifle CSP2_plank lowO2_0.1 (SPAdes) (version 2) | ecosystem: Environmental > Aquatic > Deep subsurface > Groundwater | place...
GGAACAGTCAGTCAATTTTAATGGCTTAAGGGCTAAGTGGCTCCGCCTGCGAAGCTGCTTACCCTTGGCCATATGATGTCTTGGTACTGCCAATTTTGTTCAAGAGTGATAGCGATTGACTACAAAATTGAGCATCCAGCCCTAATTTTGCCGTCTCAATCATTATAACTCGTCAGCTAAAGATTAATGTAGCAAATACTCGCAGTCTGCGTGTCCCGAATAGGGACATCCCTCAATGGCGAAGCGGACTGCCGTGGATTACCAGCAAAATTAGAGCTGGGAGCCATTTATATAAATTTAGCATGAAATAATAATTTCTGCAATTCTTCGACTAGCTCAGGATAAACAAAAAAGGATAGGACCAACAGTCAACCAAACAAAGGTGCTAAAAGGCTTAGGCCCTAAAGCTGTGCCGATGAGAAACACGCCTAGCATGTAAGAAATAAAGCAGTTTCTTAAAAAATTATCCCACCACTTTAATTTTTCAAGTTGAGATTTAAAAACCTCGTCAAATTCTAACTTCTTTCTATACTCCACCAAGTCAGCTTCAGTAATAGATTTTTTACAATGAGGACAAACCTGTTCAGGCATTTTCCCTTCCTAAAAATCAAAGACTTGTGCCAGTCATCATGCCACATTTATAATTTTTTTACAAATTTTTCTAAGTTATCAACAATTTTTTCTTGTTGTTCGATTTTCCACGAGTGATAAAATGAGAATACACTTCCATGAAATTTACTCACCTCCACACTCATTCACATTACTCACTCCTAGACGGATTATCAAGAATAGATGAATTAGTGGCCAAGGCAAAAGAGATGGGAATGGAGGCCCTTGCTCTCACCGATCATGGCGTCATGTATGGCGCCATCGAGTTTTATAAGAAAGCCAAAAAAGCAGGAATCAAACCGATAATAGGCTGTGAAATATACATCTCGGAGAACTCAATGCATCAAAAGAGGTCCAATATCGACGACAAGCGTTACCATTTAATTCTTTTAGCTAAAAATAATACCGGCTACAAAAATTTAATCAAAATAGTCAGTGCCGCTCATCTAGAAGGATTTTACTATAAGCCCAGAGTGGACAAGGATTTTTTAAGAAAACATTCTGATGGCTTAATAGCCCTTTCGGCTTGTTTGGGAGGTGAACTTTCCCGAGCCATAGCTTCAAAAAATTGGGAAAAAGCCAAAAAAGTAGCTTTGGAACATGAGGAAATATTTGGTAAGGGCAACTATTATATAGAGCTCCAGCAGCATCCAAACATTAAAGATCAGAACCTTGTCACTCCTCAGCTTATTAAACTGGCAAAAGAAACAGGCATCCCGATGGTAGCCACTCAAGATTCTCACTATACCCATACCGATGACGCTCACGCTCATGACGTTCTCCTTGCCGTCCAAACAGGAAATAAGCTGGATGACACTGATCGCCTATCCATGAAAGAGGATAATTTTGCTCTTCTTAACAGCCAAGAAATGTATGATAAATTCAAAGGCCTGGGCGAAGATGTAGCTCGAGAAGCTTTTGATAATACAAATAAAATTGCCGAGGCCTGCAATGTCGAAATAGAGCTTGGTAAGGTAAAGCTCCCCCATTTTAACTTGCCTAAAAATTACAAAAATACAGATGAATATTTAAAAAAACTAGCTTATGATGGACTAGCCATCAGATATACTGATAAAATCACCGATGAAATTAAAAATCGCCTTGAATATGAATTGAGAGTAATTCAGCAAACTGGTTTTGCTTCATATTTCCTAATAGTTCAGGATTTTGTTAACTGGGCCAAGCAAAACGGAATCATCGTTGGCCCAGGGCGCGGTTCAGCAGCCGGAAGTTTAGTTTCTTATCTGCTCAGTATTACCAATATCGATCCTCTCAAGTATAATCTCCTTTTTGAAAGATTTCTTAATCCGGAGAGAATATCAATGCCTGATATTGATCTCGATTTTGACGACGCTCGCCGAGATGAAGTTTTAAAATATGTCACCGATAAATATGGCCACGATCACGTTGCTCAGGTAATAACTTTCGGAACTATGGCTGCTAGAGGAAGCATCCGTGATGCCGGACGGGCCTTAGGCTTCTCCTATGACTTTTGCGACAAGATTGCGAAAATGATTCCCCTGAACCCAAACCAAGGGAAGTCAAGCTTAAAAAAAGCCGTAGAGACGGTTGATGAACTTAAGCAAGCCTACAACACCAACTCCGACGTTAAAAAATTAATAGACGCTGCAGCAAAACTTGAAGGCGTAGCCCGCCATTCATCAACCCACGCCTGTGCCGTAGTAATAACTCCTGAACCATTAACTGAATACCTCCCCCTTCAAAGAGGTACAAACGAAGAAGATACTATAACCCAGTATGAAATGCATGCCGTAGAGGATTTGGGTCTTTTAAAAATGGATTTCCTGGGCCTAGCTAATTTGACAATTATTCATAACACGATAGAAGAGATAGAAAGAAACCATGGTGTAAAAATAGATATAGACAAAATTCCGCTAGATGACAGGAAAACATTTAAGCTCTTGCAGGCAGCCAAGAGTACGGGGGTGTTTCAGTTAGAAAGCGATGGTATGAAACGATATCTCAAAGAACTTAAGCCAACAGAGATCGAGGATATAATCGCAATGGTATCTCTTTACCGGCCAGGCCCAATGGAGCTTATCCCTCGATATATAGCCCGAAAACATGGTCGAGAAGAAATTAAATACCTCCATCCCTCCCTTGAGCCTATTTTTAAAAACACCTACGGCGTTATGGTCTATCAAGAACAACTTATGGCGGCTGTACGCACTCTAGCTGGTTTTACTCTCGGTGAAGCGGACATTATTCGCAAAGCAGTCGGTAAAAAAATAAAAAAAATGCTTGATGAACAGGAGGATAAATTTAAATTAGGTGCTGAACGAGTAGGTACGCCCAAAACTATTGCTGATGAATTTTGGCGACTAGTGGAGCCGTTTAGTCGCTATGCTTTTCCGCGTGCACATGCCGCTTGTTATGCCACAATTGGTTACCAAACTGCATATCTAAAGGCTAATTATCCAACTGAATTTATGGCAGCTTTCATGAATAGCGAGACCGGCGACGTTGAAAGAGTCGCTTTTCTGATTGAAGAATGTAAAGATATGGACATTGAGGTTCTTCCTCCTTCGATAAATGAGAGTTATGAAGGATTTGCAGTTGTTAGTTCTGGTAGTAAACCAGAACTAACAACTGCCCTGAGCGAAGTCGAAGAGCTACATTCTAGAAAGCCATCTATCCGCTTCGGTCTAACTGCTGTTAAAAACGTCGGTGAAAATGTTGTTTCAGCCATAATAAGGGGACGACAGTCAATGGGACCTTTTAAGACAGCAGAAGATTTCATTTCTCGCATCCAGAACAAAGATCTAAATAAGAAATCCCTAGAAAGTTTAATAAAATGCGGAGCCTTAGATATATTCGGTGAAAGAAATACACTGTTGAACAATCTTGAACAACTTCTAAACCATGCTAGAGATAAACAAAAGAACTCATCAACCGGCCAAATCAGTTTATTTGGAGGATCGATTGGGACTGAGTTGCCACCCCTTCGGCTTGCCGTCGCTGAACCAGCAAAAAGCTGGGAAAAACTATTATGGGAAAAAGAGTTACTGGGTTTGTATGTATCTGACCACCCCCTCAACATTTATCAGCAACAGTTAAAACTTGAGAAGGTAATGTCAATAAAGAGCATTACCATTAACACTCCGGGCTCTGTAAAAATTGGCGGTGTCATAACAAAAATTCAGAAAATAGTAACAAAAACCGGCCGGCCGATGATATTCTCTTATGTTGAAGATCTGACTTCCAAAATTGAATTAGTTGTCTTTCCTAATGTTTTTGAGAAAAATCCTGAAATATGGAAAGAGAACAATATTGTCGTCGCCCGAGGTAAAATAAATGACCGCGATGGCGCCCTCAAATTGCTCTGCGATGATGTTAAATTGCTAACGGCTACCGCCTAGATTAGCGCTCTTTTGGTTTCCCTCATTTTTTGCTATTCTAATTTCATCATGGCAAAGAATTCTCTTGAGCAAATAAGGCACTCCCTAGCTCATCTTCTTGGTGCGGCGGTTTTGGAATTGTATCCTGGTTCAAAATTAGCTATCGGCCCAGCCATTGATGACGGGTTTTATTATGATATAGATGTTGCCGGAGTAATTTCAGACAACGACCTGCCGAATATTGAAAAGAAAATGCACGAAATACTCAAGACTTGGAAAACTTTTGAAGGCAAAGAAGTTTCGAGTAAAGAAGCGCTCAAATTATTCAAAGGCAATCCCTTCAAAGAAGCACTTATTAGCGAACTAGCAGAAAAAGGAGAAAAAATTACTTTATATACTTCTGGCAATTTTACTGACCTCTGTCGAGGCGGTCATGTTGAGAATGCAAAAGATATTGACCCCAAAGCATTCAAGCTATCACTTATCGCCGGTGCCTATTGGCGCGGAAGTGAAAAGAATCCCCAACTCACCCGTATTTATGGACTAGCGTTCTCAAAAAAAGACGAGCTCCAAAAACATCTAACAATGGTTGAAGAGGCAAAGAAAAGGGACCACAAAAAACTTGGTATAGGGTTGGATCTGTTTACATTTTCCGACCTAGTCGGTAGCGGACTACCATTGTGGACTCCAAAAGGAACTACCCTAAGAAATATTTTGGATGATTTTGTTTGGGAACTGCGTAAAAAACATGGATATATGCAAGTGGACATTCCTCATATTACCAAAAAGGATCTTTATGAAAAAAGCGGCCACTGGAACAAGTTCAAAGATGAGTTATTCAAAATAACAACTCGCGAAGGCCATCTGTTTGCAATGAAGCCAATGAATTGTCCCCATCATGTACAAATATATACCCGAAAGCCATGGAGCTATCGAGAATTACCTCAAAGATATGTCAGCACCACAAAGGTATATCGAGATGAACAAACAGGCGAGTTGGCTGGTCTTTCCAGGGTTAGAACTATTACCCAAGACGACGCTCACGTTTTCTGCCGAATTTCTCAAGCCAAAGAAGAAATTCAAAAAGTGTGGGAAATAGTACATACATTTTACGAGGCAGTGGGTTTAAAACTTCGTCTGCGTTTATCTCTGCGCGACCCTAGTCATCCCGAAAAATATCTTGGAGATAAAACTAACTGGAACAAGGCCGAGGAAGTACTTAGAGAAATTGCCCATGAAAATAAAACGGAGTTTTTTGAAGCTGTAGGTGAAGCTGCTTTTTATGCACCTAAACTTGATTTCATGGCAACCGACTCACTCGGAAGAGAATGGCAGGTTGCAACCATACAACTAGATGTGAGTATGCCTGAAAGTTTTGACCTAACTTGTGTAAACGAAAGTGGAGAAAAAGAGCGAATTATAATGATCCATGCCGCCATCATGGGTTCCATAGAGCGCTTTCTTTCTATTCTCATCGAACACTATGCCGGAGCTTTCCCAGTCTGGCTATCCCCTGTTCAAGTTACAATTCTTCCAATTTCAGACAAACAAAATGAATGGGCTGAAAAAGTTTATGAGGAATTAAAAGATAAAGACATCCGCGTAGAAATAGATAAAAACAATGAAACTCTCGGCAAAAAAATTAGGGCAGCAGAATTACAAAAAATTCCCTACTTGCTTGTAGTCGGCGAAAAAGAAGTTGAGGCCAAATCTGTAGCTGTCCGCCAACGCGGCAAGGGAGACCTTGGTCAATTGAGAATTGAAGAATTTATCAAAAAAATTACTGAGGAAATTAATAAGAAACTATGGGATTATCTCTAAGAATATGTAAAACAAAAAGCCCATTACAAATTGGGCTTTATTTTGACATACTGACCGACTGATAATGTCGCAAAGATAATAGTTCCTACAAAGAATACCAACGTTACCCACATATATCTATTTGGCATCTCTCCAACCAATTTCCACATATTGTAAACCACAATCCCGACAATACAGACAAGATTAATCATTACAGATATATAGGCTAAGCCGAATTGAGCCAAGGAATCTTTATGGGCAATATTGATTAGAATACCGCCAAACCAATAGATTGCAACAACGAGATTTAACCCAACAAAGGCATACCAAGCCCAAGCATAATTTCCATAGGAATTAAAATCTAAAGTGCCTCCATTTTTAACGAGTGCTATGCTTGATAAAATCACCGTGATTATTAATGATACTGTGACCACAAACCAAAACCAAAAACTTAATCTGGAATTCAAGAAGTTGATTGCATAATTACCGGATTTCATCCCCGCCACAATAGTATACGTATAATGACTGGTAAGTGCATGGGATATAAACAAAAGGACAGTAATAAAAAAAATGTGTAAAAGGTCTCTCATGTAAAACTCCATAAAAACATGAAGCTCTTAAATAATCTACCACAATAGTATTTAAAAACCATCATTGATGGTTTTTGGAAGGTCTAGAGAAATAAACAATAATCTTCAGCAATAGGTCTTTCCAAGTAAGTTTTTTATATACTTTATGGACAAATACTGAAGCGATAACAGTAAGTAATCCTGCAAACATATAAAGACGGTATGGCCATACTAATTCCCATATATAAGCATAGAAATAATTTTTTATGAAATTACCCATAAAAAGAGCAGAGTAGCCAAATCTCCAGCCATTCTTCCTACAAAGAACAAGGCCGGGTATCCAAAGTACAGGAAATGGAATAGCCGAAAGAATTAGGATAAAAAACCAACCCAGTGTATATCCAAAAGCTTTTAAAATAGCCATGGAATAAATATAGGGCCGGCTATTCTGCCAATGATCAATACTAAACTTATCGACAGTATGCTCACTAATAAATTCCTCTATTTTTTTAGCTGAATCCGTATCTTTTGCTTCGGATACAAATTCAGGACCGACCTCTTTCCCTAATTCTATTGCCTCAGCGACTGATTTTATTCTTGAAGCTTGGCTTGGAGCCCAACTAGAAAAATAAACCCACCAGCACATTTCAATGGTTGACCAAATACCGGCTACATTTCTAAGAACAGAGCCTGAAAGATCAAGAAACCATATAAGTATCCATGGGATAACTACTATTTCAACGTTAAAAGCAATGACAATCGCAGAGACCTTAACCCGCCAATTTTTAAGTAACTCTCTTAGAACAACCGGCTTACCCCTTGAATTTTCTTCCAAGGAAGACCTTTTTTAAAAGATCGGGTGAATGTGTTATATAATAGCAGAATAATGCTCAAAAACAACTTATTGAAAATAATTGTCATTGTCGGCCCCACTGCTTCGGGCAAATCCGGTCTGGCAATAAAACTAGCTAAAAAAATTGGTGGTGAGATAATCTCAGCTGATAGTCGGCAGGTCTATCGTGGAATGGATATCGGCACAGGAAAAGTTCGTAAAAACGAAGGATACAAAGGGCATCTTCGTAAAACGAAGATGCCCTTTGTATCCGGAAAAATAAGACATCATTTAATCGACATTGTTTCACCGAAAAAACAATTTAATGCCTCAGATTTTAAAAAATTTGGAGAAAAAGCGATCAAAGAAATCACAGCAAAAGGAAAAATTCCCGTCATTGTCGGCGGAACTGGATTTTATATTGATGTTCTCCTAGGCCGTATGGTCATGGCTGAAGTGCCACCAAATCCTAAATTACGTAAACACCTTGAAATGCTCAGTGCAGATCATCTTTTCAAGACGCTCCTAAAACTTAATCCGGAGTATTCTCAGACAATTGATCGTCACAACATTCGTCGCCTCATTAGGGCACTAGAGATAACAAAAGTCTTGGGAAAAATGCCACCAATCAAAACCGAGAGTGATAAGTATGAAATTCTGTGGTTAGGACTTAGACCTAAGGACTTAGAAAGGCGAATCAAGGAAAGACTCTATAGTCGTTTTCGGCAAAAAATGACAGCAGAAGTTAAAAAGCTATATAGACAAGGAGTTAGCTGGAAACGGCTTGAAAGCTTCGGACTTGAATATAGGTGGATTTCTCGTTATTTAAGGGGTTTGATATCAAGAAAAGACATGAAAGAAAATCTTTACAAAGACATAGTCAAATACTCAAAACGCCAAATGACTTGGTTTAATAAAAATAAGGAAATAAACTGGATAAAAGATCAAAAAGAAGCAGATAAATTAATTAAAGATTTTGTCTCATAATAGTTTCATACGAAACTATTATGAGACAATTAGTTTTATATCCTTCATCTGTTTTTTGCCTCTGAGTCTGACAGGCCTAAAATTACCGCATCAGATGGCTCTTCACGCTTTTTCATTTCATCCCGCAGTTACTCGCGCCGATGCTCCATCCCGATCTGCTTATTATAGTTCGACGCTTCTTCGGATGCTTCTCTTTCTTCATTAAACCTCTTCCTGCCCAAATTCATTCTGGGCTGAAAATTAACAACCAGTCTTGTCCCGATTTGCTTTGCGCATAGCGCAATTAGCAAATCGAGGATCCTCGATTCAGTAACCAAGCTTTGCTTGGACTGAATCGGGACCTTTTGTCTCATTTGAGTTTTTCCTTGATGATTTGTTCTACAATTTGAGGATTTGCTTTTCCGCGAGTTTCCCTCATTGCCATACCAATCAAAAATTTAAGCGATGCTTCTTTACCAGCCTTAAAGTCTTCGACGGCCTTGGAATTACCAGAAATTACCTTGGAAACCGCCATGCTTAGCTCTTCGAGGCTGGAAACCTGTTCGAGGTTCTTCTCCTTAATAACCTGGCCGGGGGACATGCCCGTTGTGAACATCTCCTTCAAAACAGTCTGCGCTCCTGAAGATGATATCTCGCCATGAAAAACCCTGACTATCAAATCGGCAAACATTTCGGGTGTTATCTTCGTATCAGCGGGCTCAGCCGAAACTCCCTCACACATCCGTTTAATCTCTGTGATAATGTAATTTGAAGCTAATTTAAACAGTTTGTCCTGGTGCTGGGCTTCCGGTTTTTTTAGATGATCCAGCTTGTCAAACGACAAAAGCTCACTTGCTACATGTTCATAATAATTGCCTAGCGATTTATTAACGGTGAACATCTCTATATCGTGCTCCGGCAGATTGTATTGTTTTTTGAATCTTTGTCTTCTTTGCTCCGGCAGTTCTACTATTTCCAATTTAATTTTCTCTATCTGTTCAGGCGTAATTTTCAGCGGGGGTAGATCCGGCTCCGGAAAATATCGATAATCATGGGCTTCCTCTTTTGATCGCTGAATGAAGGTTTGTTTTTTAAATTCGTCCCAGCCGCGAGTTTCTTGTTTCACCGTCTCACCGGCTTCAAGAAGTCCAGCTTGTCTTTTTATTTCATAATCAACAGCGTCAGCGGCAAATTTAATAGAATTAAGGTTTTTAATTTCAACCTTTGTTCCCCAGCTCCCGTCAGGATTAGCAAGCGAGATATTAACCTCCACCCGCATTTCCCCCTTCTCCATATTAGCTTCTGACACATCGAGATACTGCCAAATAAGCTGAAGCTCACTCGCAAAATCTCTAACTTCTTGGCCAGTTTCAAAGTCTGGCTCTGTGACAAGCTCCATCAGAGGAACTCCGGCACGGTTATAGTCAACCAGCGAGTAGTCTTTACCAGGTAAGTGATATAATCTGCCCGCATCTTCTTCCAAATGAATTCGGGTGATTCTTATTTTTTTCTTACTTATCCCTTGTTGCTTGTCGCTTGTCGCTATTTCCAGTCGCCCTTCATAGCAAAGCGGTTTCTGATACTGTGATATCTGATATCCTTTTGGTAAATCGGGATAAAAGTAGTTCTTCCTTTCACAACAAGTATCCTCGGCTATTTTGCAATCTAGTGCTAATCCGGCCATTATAACTTTACTAACTGCTTCCTGGTTAGTAACGGGAAGAGTCCCCGGATGGCCCATACAAATTGGACAAACGTTAATATTAGGATGTTTTTCATCTGGATCGTTTAAAGAATCGCAAAACATTTTTGTTTTGGTTTTAAGCTCTGCGTGAATTTCAAGGCCAATAACTGGTTTATACATAGAATAAATTTATCACTATTCAGCGAATAAAAAAAGTTTGAAAAAAATATTTATGATGGTAGAATAGTCAAATGCTATACTGACTTAGGAGATGGCATGAGAGCATATCTAGATCTTTTACAAGATATAAAGGAAAATGGCGTTAAAAAGTCTGACCGAACAGGCACTGGCACCATAAGTGTTTTTGGCAGACAAATCAGGTTTAACCTTGAGGATGGATTTCCCCTGCTAACAACCAAGAGGCTGCATCTGAAAAGCATAATCTATGAACTTCTCTGGTTTCTAAATGGCGACACGAATATAAAATACCTAAATAATCATAATGTCACAATTTGGAACGAGTGGGCCGATAAGGATGGCAATCTCGGACCGATCTATGGATACCAGTGGAGACATTGGTTAACTCCGGAAGGAAAAGAGATGGACCAGATTCAACCATTAATTGAGCGGCTTATAAAAAGTCCCGACTCTAGAAGACACATCGTAAGCGCCTGGAACGTGGCGGATGTGGACAAGATGGCTCTACCGCCTTGCCACTGCTTATTCCAATTCTATGTCTTGAACGGAAAACTATCTTGTCAGATGTACCAAAGAAGTGCTGATATATTTCTAGGCGTTCCATTCAACATAGCATCTTATGCTCTGTTGACAATGATGGTGGCTCAAGTAACAAACTTGAAGCTAGGAGAATTCATTCTTACCTTCGGAGATGTTCACATCTATTCAAACCATACTGACCAGGTTAATCTTCAATTATCCAGAACCCCCAGAGTCCTCCCGAGAATGAACATTAATCCTCTGGTTAAATCGATATTTGACTTTAAGTATGAAGATTTTCAACTTATCGGTTATGATCCCCACCCGACCATAAAAGCACCCATTGCGATATGAGTCCCGAATAAACCCGTATTTAAGCGGGTTTTAAAATATGCTATAAAATTTAGTTCTTTAATCCTAGAAGCAAGAAAACATGCTTTTTTGTTTCATAAAATACCTCACCGATTGAGCGGTTGCCGTCAATAATGACGCAATTCGGTATTTCCTTGCCAATGGCGAGATAATTGGCCCGGGCGATCTCAAGCTTTTCTTTCTGCTCAAATCTATCCCTTTCCCGATCCTTTTTTCCAAGACGCTTGAGAGCAACATCAACCGGAACATCATATATTAAGTTGAGGTCGGGAGTAATGAAGGGAACTTTATGGTCATCGAACATAGTCTTTTGAACCTTCATGAATCGCCCCAGATCCTTAATATCTCTTACTCCATAAGCCACCGAAGCCAATCCCCGATCAGAGATGACATGAATACCTGCTTTTAAGGCGGGTAGGTTTAGGTCCTGGTACTGAATTCGTCGAGCTAAAAAATATTTACGCTGCATCTCCAGTTCAGAAAGGTTTTTGATATTTATGGAAGGATGCCGGTCTCTTAAAATATCGTAAATTTCAACACCAGCCGCATTATTCGGAGGTTCCTTGGTAAAAATCACATTAACACCCCTCATGGAAAGAAGGGTTTCTCGTATCATCTTAAATTGATCGCTCTTTCCCGAACCGTCTATCCCCTCAACAGTAATGAATTTTCCAGAATATGTATTTTTGAGCGGTTTAATTTTCATATTTACTTTAAATCTAAATACACCTCATGGAATTATTCCAATTGTAGCCTAGAGACTTCTATCTTTCCCCGAACCAAAACATCAAGCCCTTTGGATAACCTATAGCTTGAATGATAATAAACATGGGAAGCGCCTGAGTTGACTATCATCTTAGCACACATTTCACACGGAGACTGGGTAAGAAATATGACTTTTTTAGGATCAACGGCTGAACACTTAATAAGGGCATTGGCTTCAGCATGGAGACAACCACATTTCCCAGGCTCAGATGAATCGCAACTATTTGAAAAACCTTTGGCATTTCCATTATAGCCATATGAATATACTCTCTGAAAATCGCTCGAAGTAATAATACATCCAACTCTAAGCCTTTCGCAGGTGCTCCGAGTCGACAAGAGCAGAGCGAATTTCATCAAGACGCTTTCGATTGATTCTCTGTTTTTAGACATGAATTAGGAGTAATAATTGAATTCCTTCTGTCGAGCCTTATTTCACCTCAATCCCCATTGAACGGGCAGTTCCTTCAACTATTTTAACCGCAGCATCAAGATCATTGGCATTTAAGTCTCCTATTTTCTTTTGAGCGATTTCTCTAACTTGAACTTTAGTAACTTTACCAACTTTTTGCTTGTTAGGAGTTCCTGAACCTTTTTCAATACCAGCCGCCACTCTTAAGAGATAGGCTGCTGGAGGAGTTTTTAATTTAAAATCGAAAGTCCTGTCTTCGTAGATGGTTATCTCCACTGGCGTGACTTCGCCCATTTTATCCTTGGTCGCTTCGTTGAACTGAACAACAAATTGCTGGATATTTATTCCCTGAGGACCCAAAGCCGTACCAACTGGAGGAGCTGGAGTAGCCTTTCCACCCTCAACCTGTAATTTTACTATTGTTTTTACCTTTTTGGATGCCATATTTTAACTAAAGAGGGGTGGCGCGACTGGGAACCCCCTGGGCACGGAAATTTATTGAGTACCCATGGGGTGAGAAGCGACAGGCCCCCGACCATGTTATAGTTTTTTAATTTGTAAGAAATCTAGTTCAACCGGTGTTTCCCTTCCAAATATCGTAACTAGAACTTTAACTCTTCCCCGCTCCATGTCAATCTCTGAGATCTTTCCATCAAAATCTTTGAACGGACCGTCTGTTATCTTTACTCGATCCCCAACGGCCACATCAATCTTATATTTAGGTTCATCAACGCCCATTCTCTTCATCAAAGTATCCACTTCTTCGCTTGATAAAGAAGTCGGAATGGTACCAGCACCTATAAAACCAGTAACGTTCGGGGTATTTCTCACTACATACCAGGAAGCATCATCGACAACCATCTCAACTAGAACATAGCCGGGATAGATTTTTTCTTCCACCGTTTCTCTTTTGCCGCTTTTTATTCTTATCTTTTTTTCCTTCGGCACAATGACGTTAAAAATTTTATCCTCAAACCCAAGTGACTCAACACGCTGTTTTAGATTCCTCGCCACAGTATCTTCATAACCTGAATATGTGTGGATAGCATACCAGTGACGCTCACCCGTTGTAACTTGTTTTGGCATTTTAGTCGGATGTTACTTTAAAATAAATTTATTTAACCCCCACTGCAAAGCCCAATCCCAAGCACCCAAAAAAACAGCAATAAATAAGCTCAAACCTAATACAACCAGAGTATACTGAACTGTCTGCTGTCTAGTGGGCCAGCTGACCTTGGATAGTTCTATTTTTACATCTTTTAACAATTCGATAATTTTAGCCA
>Ga0209541_10012141_pt1 | contig 13364 bp, 14 predicted proteins | sample RifCSPlowO2_01_FD_184027 | JGI IMG/M metagenome (GOLD analysis project Ga0209541, IMG submission 184027) | Groundwater microbial communities from Rifle, Colorado - Rifle CSP2_plank lowO2_0.1 (SPAdes) (version 2) | ecosystem: Environmental > Aquatic > Deep subsurface > Groundwater | place...
ATTTTAAAGAAGTACCTATAGGAGTTTGCCATATTATTTTCAGAAGCGGCGCAGGGGAGAAAGGGGAGTGTGTTTGGGGGGGGGGAAGAAATTATAATCTATTCAGTTATCTCGCTAATTCTCCACTTCCCATTCTTCAGCAGTAGCGTCATATTAGCCTCTTCCACATAAGTAACTGTTTTTGGCATAAGTTGGTCCGGCGGTAAAGTATCAGTATACTTAACATAAACGCGCGCTGTGCTATTTGTTTTTTCTATTACCTTTAATTCACTCAATTCTCTTTTATAACCCACTTGCGGCCCTGCTTTAGCTGTTATAGTATCAAATTGAGTTAGCATATCATTGTAAAAAGCCATATTTTCAGAATCAAGAGTTTCAATAAATGCGTTCCTATCTCCTATACTATACGCATTAAAATGTTGTTTCACTGTTTGTTCAGGAGAGCCGAAAAACGAAAATAGAAAAGGAAACTTTTCTGGATTATCTTTGACATAATTGTAAACAGAAAATGAAGCTATAACTAAGACGAATAAGGTTACGGCAACAATCAGCATTTTCTCATTCTTTTTTTTGGTATAATAGCGCAAACCATATACATCTTTATGAACTACATACTCTTCTTTTGGTTTGGTTTTAGGTATTACAATGGGTTTTGCTTCTCGCAACCAGTCTAAAACGCGCAAGTATCTTTTAGTTGTTTTCTCTTTCCTTTGTTCAAGATAATCTAAATAGGAGCCACAAGGATGACCACCCGCCCGTCTCCATTCTTCCATAAAAATAATACTATCCTTCGTTGAACTCTGAAATCTAGGCATGCCCGGTTCTTTTGCTCTTAGATGTTTATTACAAAAGTAATGATTGCAATGCTTACACACTTGAAGATTTGTTCTTACTTCACATGAATGGTAATTGCATTCCGTCGTAATTATCAGTGGCTTTACATATTTTTTTGCAAGTTTCCTATAATCCGGGATTTTTCCACCATGCACTACAATCACACCTGGCGGCGGTTTCCAAGAACCCAAATGGATAAAAGCATGCTTTTTCTGAAACTCACTATCGTGGGTTGGACTAGCCAAATGCGCTACTTCATGGGTTGCAGTATTTTGCATGTCATAGTCATTCATTTGCATAAGCCGTCCCTTATAAATGCAAATAAGGTACGCATCAAGATGGATATGCGCTTGCTCATTTCTTGTGTCAGGGCAATGCCCAAAATTGACTTCGGGGGGACTTACGCCTAAGGCATTAGCTGCACTCTTAACATATTCTAGAAATTTCACTTTCTTTATCTGAAAAATATCGTCTTCACCCGTTCCCATCCCCCCGCCCCACAACTAATTTTATCTTCTTTCTCTTAATATCCACTCATTCTCCCTCAGCCAATCAACCGTCCTCCTAATCGCCTCATCAGTTCTCACACTTTGTCTCCACCCCAATCCTTTCAATTTATTTATTGCAAGATAAACAAAAGGCTGATCCCCTGGCCAGCCGCGCTCACCCCCGCTGTATTTGAACATAACATCTTTCAGTCCCATTTGCGCTGTAATAATTTGCGCAACTCTATCAACTGTTGTATGCCCCTCTGTTCCAAGATTAAAAATGTTTACAGAATCTTTTGCATTTTCAACTGAGGTAAAAATTCCATTTACACAGTCTTTAACATATAGAAAAGACTTTTTCTGTTTCCCATTGCCCAAAATTTCAAGCTCATGCGGATTTTTATTTAATTTTTTCATAAAATCAAAAACAACTCCATGCTGATATCTTTCTCCAACAATTGAGACGCTCCTGTAAATCCAGCTTTTCATTCCAAACAGATTACAATAAGCCTGTATCAAAGCCTCGCAAGCTAATTTGCTAGCTCCATACAGGGATGTTTGGACAGGCAAAAAGCTTTCAGGGGTTGGAAAAATATATGGCTCCCCATAAATCGCGCTTGAGGAAAAGAAAGCTATTTCTTTCACATTGTTCAGGCGCATTGCCTCCAAAACATTGTAAGTTGCTATTGTATTCTGCTCCAAATCAACTTTTGTATTTGCAGTTCCATATCTTATATCTGCGTTCGCAGCCAAATGAAAAACAAAATCCTGGCCGCGCATCAATCTTTTTACAGCTTTAAAGTTGAGCAAATCAGATTTTGAAAATGAAATTTTTTTGCTTTTCAAATGCTCTTGTATAAATCTTTTTTGCCCTGAGCTTAAATTATCGATTACAGTTACCTTGCACTTTAAATCCACCAAACGATCAACTATATGGCTTCCAATAAATCCTGCTCCGCCTGTTACCAGAACTTTTTTCCCTGATAAATTTGCCATAATACTCAACCTTCTTACTTACCTCCCTTATTATATTTTCACCCTTAATCAATTGCGCCTATGGCTTTATTTTTTCCCAGGTTTTTTGTGCAGCATTTTTCTCTTTAGTTTTCACGGAAGAAAAATGTGGAACAAAAAAGCTGTCATAGTTTTATCGGATTCCTAATCCAAATAAACAACCCCACGAGGCTGTAGATGTAGCTGAATATTAAAATACTTAATGAAAGCGCTACTGCTGCGCTTGCACTCAGCCCTATAAATGAAAAGAATAGTATCAAAGTAGCATCTCTTGTTCCCAATCCAGAAATGGATATTGGAATAATCTCAACAAGCAAAATTGTCGGAAATATCATGAAGAGAACAAAATAATTTATTGTTATGTTCATCGCTTTTGCAAGCAAATAGTATTGCAATGAAACAATCCACCACGCGAAAAATGACAGCAGGCCAGCTTTTATCATTGCAACTTTATTTCTGCGCAAAAGATTTATTCCATTATAAAAATCTCCAAAGCTTGCTTTAAGTTTGTTTTTGTATTTTGCAGGAACAAAAAAATTGTAAAGCGGTTTTAATAATTTCTCGGCCCTTTCCTTTTTTAAGAAGAAAGCCACTGCAGCAATAAAGAGCAAAAACATAATTGCAATAAAGACTGGGGCTCGGCTATTTACAGTAAAGTTGCTTAAAATATAAATCAGCCCCACTGCGGAAAGTGTCATTAACACTAAGATATCTATAACTCTGTCGACAACAACTGTTGTCAGTGCTTTTCCAGTTGCCAGTTTTTCCTTCAGATAGAGCGCTCTTGCCAAATCTCCAACTCTCCCTGGGGTAATCAGGCCTATAAAAAACGCTGCAATCCATGCTTTAAATCCTTCCTTCCAACCAAGCTTAACTTTAAATGGATTAATTAGTTGCTTCCATTTGAGCGTTTTTATAAAGAGAGAAGGGAGTATCATTAAAAATGCAGCCAGCCAAAAAACCGGATTCATTTGAAGAAAAGTTTGCTTAACTAAACTTAGATTTGTTTTGCTTAAAATATAAACAAAAATAATTAATCCAAAAAGCGGCAAAAATTTAGAAATATTTTTCATTATTTTTCTTCTTTTAACTTTTGATAGATGTATTCTGTGATTAAATGCTCCAGCATTAAATGAACATCCTCAATCATTCTCATTGAGTGAACAGGAACAACTAAACAAATCTTTGCAAGACCTTTTAATTTTCCGCCTTCATACCCAGTTAGCCCAACTGTAGTTGCGCCTTTTTCATTCGCAAGTTTGATTGCATTTAAAACATTTAGAGAATTTCCGCTTCCAGAAACTCCAACAACTAAATCCCCCCTTTCAACTAAGTTTTCCAACTGCTCTGTAAAAATATTATCATAGGAGGAATCATTTGCCCATGCAGTCATAATTGGAATATTATCATTCAAACAAAAAACTTTGAATCGTTTTTTTCCATGCATAATTCCTTTGTCCCATGGCTCGCAGCCGCTTATTGTTCCTTTTCCCAAATCAACCGCAAAATGCGAGGCCATGGCAGCGCTTCCACCATTGCCGAACATAAAAACCCGCTTGTCTTTTTTATAAACATCCATTAAGGAATCCACTATCTGCTCTATTTTTTTCTTATCCAATTTATCCATAGTGTCCTTTAGCTTGGATATGTACTCTTCACTGAATTTTTCAACATCTTTTGTCATATCGGTTTATTTTCTAGCTCCCTATATATACAATTTTACTTCCTTCTTGCGAAAATTTAAACGGCAATTCTTTATGCCCTTTCAGAGCTTGTCTTACCCTTTCCATTTTTTCTTCTGGAGCATAAATTAAAACAAATCCGCCCCCGCCTGCGCCGCAGACTTTTCCCCCACTTGCCCCTGCTTTCCTTGCTTTTGCGTACATTTCATCAATAATCTGATTTGAAATTCCCCCTACCACCTTTTTTTTCAATTCCCACCCTTTGTGCAAAAGCTCTCCAACCTTTTGAGCCTCTCCATCATGCAGTGCGTTTCTCATCTCAGCAGCAATATCGCGCATCTTTGTCAAAATTTCAACTTTTTCTTTCTCGCCAGTGACTTTTTTCTGAACATTCAAGATTTCGCTTGATTTTCTTTCAATGCCAGTGAAAAACAAACTCATATTGCTTTCTATTTCCTCTTTCACATCTTTTTTAATAATTATCGGATCAACCTTTACAATCCCATCTGGCATGAACTGAATGTAATCAAATCCTCCATAAGCAGCAATGTACTGATCCTGCTTTCCAATCGGCTCTTTTAAAATATCAATCTCAATTTTGCACGCCTCGCTTGCAAGTTTTTCTGCTGTTGTGTGCTGTCCTTTGTAAGCATATAAGGCATTTAGCAATCCAACAGTAAAAGTGCTTGAGCTTCCCAATCCGCTTCCACGAGTTGGAACATCTGCAACTGATGTAATCTCTACACCTTTTGTTACTCCTGTAAACTTCATTGTCTCGCGGAAAAGCGGATGTTCCAATTGCTCCGCAGAATCAACATTTTCGGTTTTTGAATACTTCACCCGGATATCACTATCGAATTTATTGTTCACAGTGATGTAAACATACTTGTCAATAGCAGTGCTTATTACAGCTCCAACCTGTCTGCTGTAATACTCTTTCAAGTCTGTTCCGCCGCCTGCGAAACTCACCCTAAGTGGGGTTCTGCTTATTATCATTTTTTTGCTCCCTGACTTTTGCTTATGAATTCCTCAAACCTTTTCATTCTCTCCTTAGTTCCTATATCATAATATCTAGTTTTCGTTTCGTATGCCAAAATTTCCCCCTCTTCTACTAATTTTTGGAAAATACCATCTTCTAAATTTATTGCCCTTGCACTTTGTATGTAATCTAACAATACTTTCTTGAATAAAGCAACTCCTGCCCACACATATTTTACTCTTTTGTCTTTACCGTCTTTACTGTAAAGTGCTACTTTTCCATCTTTGGTTAAAGTATCATTTGTGCGCTCCCAATTTTCCTCTCCTGTGTAAACAACTAGCATAGCAATCTTATCGCTCTCTGAAAATTTTTCATAAATATCTCTGTAATCAATATCTAGATAAGTATCTCCGTTTATTACAAAAAAAACATCATCAAGATAAAAAGATGCATTCTTAATCGCTCCTGCTGTTCCAAGAGGGGAACTTTCAATGCTGTGCGTTATTTTAACTCCGAATTTTTTTCCATTTTTATAATAATCCTGAATTTTGTGCGCAAGATAGCTTGAACAGATAACAAAATCATCTATTCCTTTTTCCTTCAATAGTTCAATAGCATAATCAAAAAACGGTTTTCCTTTAATTGGTACAAGTGGCTTTGGAGTGGTGTGAGTGAGAGGCCGCAATCTAGTGCCCAAACCACCGGCTAAAATAACAGCTTGCATTATTTTCTCTTTCTACTTGATTTTTTGTACTCCTCAAACTTCAGTGCGACCTTTCTTACAAGCTCAGTCACATCTTTATTTGTTTGTTGAAGGCGCACGTAAACTTGAAAGATTAGTCCAAATGAAACTAAAAGTCCAAAAATCAAAAGAGTATCTAATGTCCTTCTTGTGAATAATGCAAATATAAAATTAAAAAATGTTGGAATAATTGACGCAACAATAAGCAAAATTGAAAATCCGCCCCAAATCCAAAAATCTTTTCTCTTAAAATTTCCTTTTTTGTAGAGCATTTTCGAATAATAAAAAATAGCCCCTGCTAAAACAACTCCTATGAACTGCAGCCATGAGAAAGCTAACTCTGCCCCCATATTACTTCACATACCTCGCCTTTAATCCAATTTTTTTTGCCAGCATTCCAAGTAAAATATGAATTCCTGATTTTATATTCGTTCCTTTTGTCGCGCTCCTTGGAGAATAGATTGCTTTAATCGGAACTTCTTTTATTCTAAATCCGTGGCCGCTCAGTTCATGGATTATTTCACTTGAAACCTCGTATCTATCACTTTCAATAAGAATTTTTTCAGCAGCTTCTCTTGTAAATGCCCTCAGTCCGCTTTGCGAATCAGTTATTTCTGTTCCGGTGAGGAAATTTGTTATTTTTGTCAAAACCAGATTTCCGATTTTTTTTGTGTGTGGCATTAATTCCAAATCCTCTTTCCTCAAAAATCTGCTCCCAATAACAGCATCTGCCTTGTTTTTCAAAATAGGCTCAATCAAACTTCTCACATCCTTTCCTGTATGTTGCAAGTCCGCATCAAAGGTTACAATTATATTAGCATCGCTTTTTTCGACAGCTGCGGTTATTCCTGTCGCCAAAGCCGCGCCCAATCCGCGATTTATAACATGAGTTAGAACATGTGCCCCATATTTTTTCGCAAGCTCTCTAGTTTTATCTTCGGAGCCATCATTTATAACAAAAACAGGGGCTCCTGCAAAATTTTTCTTTACATCGATTAGAGTAGGGACTATTGTTTCCTCCTCATTATATGCAGGAATTACAAAAGCAAGCTTTGCCAACTTTTGTTTCATTTGAGCAGCTCCTTTATCCCATCCTTTAATGCTATCTTTGGCCTAAACTTTAATTCTTTTTTTATTTTTTCAATTGATGCAAGACTTCTCTTTATATCTCCTGGCCTTTGGTCAGCATATTTTACTTCAAAATTTTTCTTATGCAGTTGCTTTAAAACCTTTATTATTTCACTTAAACTTGTTTCTTTTCCATTTGCTAAATTATACACGTGAAATTTTTCGTTTCCTTTTACTTTTGCATTTAATAACTGCATGCAGCAGGAGACCGCATCGTGCACGCTTAAAAAGTCTCTAGTTTGTTTTCCATCACCATACACCGTTATCTTTCCAGAATTTCTTACCCCATCGATGAATTTGTAAATAACTCCTGCCGAGCCCTCCCCATACACATTGAAAGTTCGCAATGCAAAAGTTTCCAAGTTAAAGTATTCTGAATAATATTTGCAGTATTGTTCAGCGGCATATTTTGATAATCCATATGGAGAAAGTGGATTCGGGGGCAAATCTTCTTTAAGCGGAAGTTTTTTTGCACCCCCATACACAGCTGCTGAGCTAAAAAATACAACTCTCGGAACTCCATCCATGTGCGCAGCGCGCAAAACATTCAGTGTTCCAAAAATATTTATCTGTGCATCTTCGATTGGATCATGAATAGATGTTGGAACATCAGCCTGCGCGGCTAAATGAAAAACAATATCCTTTCCTGCAGTTATTTTTTTCATAACATCAAAGTTTCTGATGTCCTCTTGAACATATTCAATTTTATCTTTTACTTTTTGCAATCTGTTAACAGAGATTACTTTTGCACTTGATAAATTATCGATTACAGAAACCTCGTGTCCTTTCTCAACTAGGGTATTGACTAAAAAACTCCCTATAAACCCCGCACCACCTGTTACTAATACTTTCATACTATTATTGTCACCATTCCAAGCAATATTTCAAGTCCCCAAATTACTGATACAAGTTCCCACTCCCTAAGTGGTTTGAACTTTAAAATAACTCTGCTCAGGGATAAATAGCTTTTGTTTCCATTTTTCGGAGGAGTCAAAAAGCCTGCTCTTACTTCTGTTGGCTTTGTTTGAGCGCTTGAGAAAACTCCAAAAGTTGTGAATTTTAAAATCGCATCTACAACATGTGGGATAAAAAGTATTGCAAGTTTGTAAAAAGGCGCGCCAATTAAAGTTGCTGCTATTAATACAGTTCCTATTGGCAAAGTTCCAACATCCCCGGGAAAAATTTTTGCAGGATATTTATTGAAAATTAGAAATCCAACAAGCGCAGCAGCGTAAATGAGCAGAATAATTTGCGCGTTTTGCATAGGAGTACTTAGTGCAATGAAAAAAAGCATTATTGCTCCTAATCCAGATTCGAGTCCATTAAAACCTGCGAGCATGTTCGTCCAATTTGAAGCAATTGTAACTGCAAAAAATAAAATTACTATAGTAAACGGCTCGATAGGAATTAAAAGCAAAAGTGGAATTGCCCCAAAGCTTGCAAGAACTAATTTTCTCCACGGAGCAAATTGAAGCAAATCATCAATCAATCCGATAGTTGCCTCTGTGAGAAAGGCGAGCAGAATTATCGCAAAAACAAAAGAGCTTTTTAAAAAGTATGCTGCTACTATTGATATTGTAAAAGCAGCTGCTATTCCCACTCCGCCTATTTTTGGTTTTCTTGGACGCTCCTTTTTGTGCAAATCTTCTGATACAATTCCTAAAATATTCAATCTTTTAATTACAAGAAGCGTAAAAGTAACACTCAGTAAAAATGCAAGCATTATTAGTGCAATATCAACTGTTTCCATAATTTAAACAAATTTTTGCAAAACGCTTTTTATTACTTTAATCGGATCCTCCATTCTTTCAACTAATTGTGCAGCTTTTTTTCCAAGTTTTTTCTTATAGCTGCTATTTTTATGAATAATGCCAAGAGCCTTTTTTGTAGCATTTGTTGAATCAGCCTTTATTATCAATCCTTTCTTTACAGCATAGTTTTCGTACATTGTATTGAAAGGCCTGCAGCTTATTGTTGGAGTTCCAAGCAAAGCTGATTCAAGTGTCATTGTTCCCCCTGAGCCGATAAAGATATCAGAATAATGCAAAAGCGAAGGCCCGTCTATTGCATGGTGAGGAATAAACGCACGCCCATTCAACAGTTGTGAAATTGTTTCATCCTGTTCTCTATATCGTGGAAGAACAATAAAGTTTGCATCTATTTTTTCCATTAACTCATTTACAATTGGGAGTACTAACGAGCTGCTTCCGGAAACTTTATTCGCAAGGTAAGCGGCAAAAATTTCCTCTGTTCTAAAGGTAACAGTTGGTTTTCCTTTTTTTATCTTTAATAATTCTAAAACCTCATTATTTGGCTTGAAACCTTTCAGCCATGCAACTGGATCAAGCGCATCGTATTGAACTATTCTTTCTTTTTGCACCCCATATTTTTGCCAGACTTCTTTCGGAATTAATTTTGGAGTAACTATCAATGTTGCAAGAGGAGCAGTTAATCGTGCGACAGCTTCTGCCTCAGGAATATCATTAATGCAAACATGCGGAATTTTTAACCCAAATGCAACTCTTGATGCCTCAGGGGATGCGAGAGAAACAAGAACATTGGGTTTTTCCGCTTGAACTAACTGACTTAATTTTTCTGTTCTTTCAATGCTCGCAATAAGTTTTCCTTCAAGAGTTCCTCCACCGTGCTTTCCAACAACTTCTGCTGAAATTCCCTTTAACTCCAAAAGTTCATTTGTTTCTTTGTACTCTCGCGTTGTAATTAATAACTCATGCTCTTTTTCAAGTTCTCTAGCTAGGCGTCCGAACATCATTACTTGCTTTGGAGTTAGAATTTCAATCCAAATCTTACTCATGGCAATGAGTTTTAAAAATCCGCCTTTAAATATTTTCCCGCTGAAACGATGTGAAGCCCAAAAGGGCTTCACAGATGAAAAATCCTTTGATTTTCCATGATTTCAAACGTTTTCATACGATTTCAACTCACTTGAGCGGCCGCTTAAGCAATAAAATATATGTCTTTCCAACCTTCTTTTTTTCAATTATATCTCGCTCTTCTAACTCAGAAGTTAGCCTTGTAACTTTTGGCCTTGAAAACCCAGTGAGCGAAGGAAGTTCTTCCTGTTTTAGTCCAGAATTTCCATGCTTTTCAATCTGTTTTGCAATTTTCTTTTCATCCTCGCTTAAAACTTCATAGGGAACTTCCATTTTTCTTCTAAAGACTCCTACGCTGAATAAACTTGAGATCAAAAATATCACCAAGCCACCAACAAGTATACCAATAACAAACAAACCCCTTGAATCAGTCGTTTGCTTCACCAATGCAATTTGAGTTTGCTCAGTGGGCTGTAATCCTCCTAGCTCTGCTAATTCACTTTTAACATTTTCAGAAACATTTCCTGCTAAAATTATTCTGCTAGCCCTCAAATCTGATATGGCTGCTTTTGTCTCATCTGGAACTTTGTTTGTTTCAACTAGTAAGAGCGGGCTTTTGAAATCAATTGCAATTCTTCCTGCAGAAATTAAAGTTCCTTTCTGATCTCCTGGTGCAACAATTACTGTCTCTGATGTTTCCCACAGAGAAACAGCAACTCTTGCCGCAGTTCCATATCTGTTCCAATCCCATAGTCTTGTTATTGAATAATTCAGTCTTTCCAAATTATTTTCAACACTTTTTGAAACTGCATCCTCTCCCCCAATTATAAGAGCACTTTTGTAGCCCTGTGCTCTATATCCATATAGTTCGAATTCTGTTTCCTGATCTATTCCTCCGCGCCCGATTGTTATCAATGGAATTTCAGCGCTTTGTGTATAGACCTGCGCTACTATTGAGTCAACAGGAAAATCTCCGCGCGCAATTACAATATCATAGCTAGCAGCATTTACAGTTGGAATTAACAGCAGAACGATTGCGAACAAAATTAACTTTTTCATCTCCCACTCGCTTTTTACTTTGCCCTATTTAACTGTTTTTCTATTGCTTGCGCAATCTCATCAGAATTTGGATTTACAAAAACGCAATTCTTTGATTTTCCAGCCTCTTTCAAACCGCCAATATTTGTTGCAACTGCCAGTAATCCGCATACAAGCGCTTCACGGAGAGCAATTCCATAGCCCTCTGTGCGCGAAGGCATTACAAAAAGTTTTGATTCGTTCATTATCTGTGCTATTTCTTGCGGGGTTTTTTCTCCTGCAAAAGTTACTCTGGCACTTAATTGTTTTCTCTTAACCTCAGCTATCAAACTCTGGTAAAATTCATTTTCAATTATAGGCCCGGCAATAATTAGTTTATAATTTGAAAACTTTTTGCCAAGCTCTGAAAATGCATCTATTAAAAGATCAATTCCTTTTGAGCGCTGAACTCCACCAGCAAATAAAATTTGATTCTTTTTCTTAACCCTAACTTTTCTGAAAATCTTTTTATCAATTTCATTTTGCCTGTATTCAAGATTTCTATAGTGGTATCCGTGTTCAATTAAATGTGCGCCCAAATCTTTGCTCACAACAAAAACTTTGCTCGCGCTTCTTAATGCAAAATTGTTAAAAATTCTATAAAATGGCTTATCCATATTAACTAAAATATCCGAGCCGTGACAAGTAACAGTATACTTAATTCCAAAGAATTTTTTTGCTAAATAAGCAAGAAACCCAAAAGTTGTTGCATAGTGCGCACTAATTTCTTTAATTTGTTTTTTGTGCGCCCATATTTTAAAAAATAATTGTGGTCCGTTTTTTATAAAAGGTCCGCGTTTCACCAAAATTAAATTTTTCCTATTTAAGGGATTGATGCTCGTTCCAATAAAAATTGCATTAGTGCTTTTTTCAAATTCCAATTTCGCCTGCAGCTCGACTCCTCTGTAGGGGGGCGGATACGGCCCCAAAATTGCTCTTATTCCTCCCATAAAGAAGTCTATTTAAATACCCTCTAATATAACTTTTTGCTGAGGGGGAGATGGAAATACTTGAGCGCTTTGATGATGGAAGTGTAATTGCTCTGCTTGAAATAGACAAGCTGCACGACCATGAGCAGATTAAACAAGATATGTTAAGCCAGCTTGTTGCAGAGATTAAGAAAGATAAAGAGGTTAAGTATCCGCTCATTGTTGACAAGTATAGCAATGTTGTTCTTGATGGCCATCACAGATACCATGCCCTAAAAGAACTTGGCTGCAAATTCGCACCAGCACATGTAATTGATTACTACGATCCACATGTAAAAATTGAGCGCTGGTATCCGATTATAAAAACTAGGCGCGAAATAAAATCTGTTTTTAAAGCACTAGAAAACGACGACTATTCTGTGGATCAAGTTGAGAATGAAGACGTTTTAAAAGTTGTTCTTGATTTGGGTCAAGCTTGCCTTGGGCTAATTGTAGAAAATGATCATGAAGAATATTATCTAGCTTACAAACATCACTGCAATTTTCAAGAGGCTATGCAAGTTGTTGAAAGGGCAATTGAAATTGAAGGCAAACGGAAAGAGCTTGATTATATTGGCGATGAAAAGGAAATGATTTCAATTCTAAAAAGCAAGGAAGCAAGAATGGCAATTGTTACCCCTCAGATTAAGAAGGGCGAGGTTGTTGAAAAAGGCGCAAAGGGGAATCCTTTGCCTGCGAAGAGCACAAGGCATGTTTTGCCAGAAAGAAAATATTATCCGGTTTCACTGATGGATTTGATGCCTAAGTAAATTTCTTTAGAATTTTCATCAATTCTGTTCCTTCAATTCTTTTCAAACGTCCTTTTGCGCAGGAATATTCGTTATAGTTTCTAACTCCGTCCGGCTTTACGCCGTTCCCAGCAATTGAAATTGGCACAGGGTCTGCGGAGTGGCCTTTTTTCTCAACAGGAGTGGAGTGATCTGCTGTAATTACTAGAATGCAGTCATTCATAGATTTTTCAAGTACATGCAGTTGCCCATCTATTCTTTCAATCATTCCAACTTTTCCCTCAAAATTTCCATCATGGCCAAAGTTATCAGTTGCTTTTACATTTACAAGAACAAAATCATATCTCTCAAGTGAGTCAACAGCTGTTTTGAATTTTCCGTGGATATTTGTATTTTCAGTTCCATTAGCGCCCTGTACTTCTAAAACATCTAACTCACAAAATCGCGCAACTCCTTTTACAAGTGCGGTTGCTGCAATGCAAGCCCCTCTTAAATTATGCAATTCCTTAAAGCTTGGAGCTTTTTTGTAAACCCCTGCGCCGCGCAGCAAAATCATATTCACAGGCAAACTTCTGTTTCTGTTTAATTCAAGCCTGCCCAATTTTTCATAGCATTTTTTTGTAAACTGGTCCAAAACTTTTCCGGCCTTCAAAACTTTTTTCCCAGCAATATGCGGATCTGTATCTGAAGCTTTTTGTTTGAATTTTTTCAGGACTAAAGTTCCTCTGTGGTCAACGGTGTGTTTGAAAACAAAATCAGCTCCGATATCAATTTCATTCACAGCTTTTTCCAATTCTGTTAAATTTCCCCTGATTCTTCCAGCGCGCCTATCAATAACTTCAAAATTTTTATCGACTGTTGCAATATTT
>Ga0209541_10012142_pt1 | contig 13364 bp, 12 predicted proteins | sample RifCSPlowO2_01_FD_184027 | JGI IMG/M metagenome (GOLD analysis project Ga0209541, IMG submission 184027) | Groundwater microbial communities from Rifle, Colorado - Rifle CSP2_plank lowO2_0.1 (SPAdes) (version 2) | ecosystem: Environmental > Aquatic > Deep subsurface > Groundwater | place...
TTTTGTCAGAAGTATTTGCAGGCAGAAGCATTAATCCTCAAAGCGATTTCGCAAAAGGAGTTAAGGATTTAAAAAATGCAATTACTATTTTTAGACAAATAGAAGCAAGAGGGGAATTGCCTTCAGACGTACGCGTAAAGATTAAAAGCGTCGATAATCTTATTAAAATTGCAGAAAACACAATAGGCCATGCGCCTAGTATTTTCGGGTTAAGTGGAAAAAAAGTTTATTTAATTCTTTTTCAGAACAACATGGAGCTTCGTCCCGGGGGAGGGTTTATCGGGTCATACGGTCTTTTAACATTTGATACAGGTAAGATTGTAGATTTTTCAATTCATGACGTGTATGATGCGGATGGGCAATTAAAAGGTCATGTGGAGCCGCCATTTCCAATAAGACGACACTTAAAAATTCCCCACTTGTATTTAAGAGACAGTAATTTTGACATTGATTTCGCAAAAGGAGCATCTGCCTCAGCCATCCTTTTAAATGCAGAGACAGGGCAAATGGTTGATGGAGTAATTGGAATAGATGTATCTTTTGTTAGGGGTATTTTAGAAGCAATAGGTCCGGTATATGTGCCAGACTATAATGAAACAGTTACGTCCTCTAATCTTTATGAATTAACTCAAGCTCATGCGGAAAAAAACTTTTTTCCGGGATCCAGGCAAAAAAAAGAATTTTTAAGATCGCTTTTTACAGCAATGCAATCAAAACTGTTAACTAACAGTGATTTATCCTATCTGAAAGTGGCAAAGTCAGTCGATGAATCTATTTCCCAAAAACATCTATTGCTTGCTTTTAGCGATAAATATATGCAAGATCTTTTTACAGTCAACAATTGGTCATCTTCACTTTGGGATAATAGGAAAGAAGATGATGCTATTGTTAATGATTTTTTAGGAATAAATGAGGCGAATTTGGGAGTTAACAAAGCCAATTATTTTGTGAAACGGAATGTTTATCATAACATCAGAATTAAAGAAGACGGGATCGTAACAGGGGAGATTAAAATAGATTACGCAAACACTAGCAATAAGTGGCCGAGAGGGGATTATGTAAATTATCTAAGGATTATATTGCCTTTAAACACAACAATATTATCTGTTTCCTTTGATGGTATTTCTCAAGATATTATTCCTGCAATTACAGACCCTTTAATTTATGAGGCAAAAAAATTTGTAAAGCCTGTTGGGCTTGAGATAGAAAGGTACGAGCAGAGCGGGAAAACAATTTATGGATTTCTTATGGATGTCAAAGCAGGGAAGTCGAAAAAGGTAAAAATTGAATATGATCTATTCCAAAGCATTCCTTTAGGGTCGCAACCTTTTTCTTATAATCTTCAAATCTTTAAACAGCCCGGAATAGATAGTTATCCTTATTCGTTTTCGATTAGTTATCCCAAAAGTTTAAAGATTATTAACGGTTTATCCTCAAGTTCTTTGGATATTGCAACAGACAAGGAATTAAAAATAGATTTTGCCCAAAAGAATTAAGATACGAGCTTTGCTGCGTTAACTTGTCAAAAATGGGGATTGCTAAGTAAAGAGGATTTCTATTAAAATAGGGAAGTTTAATGGAAAACAATATAATAGAAGCATCTTACCCAATTACGTTTCGAAAGGAGGACGCAGCTTCTTTAGGAGCATATTTAAAAAATCGTCAATCTGTAGTCCTAATCGGCATGAAGAGGGTAGGTATTAGCAACTTCCTTCGTTTTTTTCTAAACCACAAAGATATTGCAAAAACTTATATCGGAGACGAGAAATCCTATCTTTTTATACCAGTTGACCTTAATGATTTGGTAGAAAGGGAGGTTGGGCCTTTTTGGATACTTACCCTAAAACGCATTTTAGATGTTGTAAACAAGCGTCCTTTTGGCAAAGGTCTTAAGAAAAAAATCGAGATGTTATTCTTGGACAGCATTCAGTCTCAGGATCTTTTTTTAACTATAGATTGTGTTAGGAGAAGTCTTATTGCGCTTTCTGAAAATGGAATAGTGTCTACAATCTTTTTCTTGCGCTTTGATCGCATGAAAGATGCTATTACGCATGAGCTATTCGCGAACTTACAAGGCTTAAAAGACGCAACGCATCATAAGCTATCTTATGTTTTTACAAGCGTAAGAGGTCTTGATGATATTTCTCCAAGCGTATTCACAAGGACATCGTTATCTGTTTTTTCAAAAGATTTATACATAAAACCAGCCATTGAGGATGATGCAAAAATTATACTTAAAACATACAAGGATCGTTACAAGCTTACGCTTTCCGGGTTGGAAGATCAGATTTTGCTAGATACGGTTGATGGATATGTTCAGTATTTACAGCTTGCACTTATTTATCTTCACGAAAAAAAAGTTCCTATAAAAACAAGAGATGATTTCTTTAAGTCTCTATCTTATGACGAGGAGGTTGGACTTCAGTCCGAAGAGCTTTGGGAAAGCTTAACGCAACAGGAAAAAAACGTGACTACAAAGATAATAAAAAACGATAAGATTGCCAAAGAGGAAAAAGATAAAGCAAAGTACTTGTGGGATACAGGTTTTGTAACGGGCTCTAAGATTTTTAGTCCGCTTTTTGAGCATTATGTAAAAGAGGTAGAGAAAGAAGCGTTAAATAATTCAAACGGAGCATTGGAGTTTACAAAAAAAGAGAACCTGCTTTTTAATTATCTTTTGGATAACATTAATTTGGTTTGTGAACGCGAACAAATCGTTGAGAAAGTCTGGCCAGAGGTTGAGGCCTTGGGTGTTTCGGATTGGGCGATTGACAGGCTGATGGCAAGAGTTAGAAGTAAGCTTAAGCTTCAGAAGAGTCAATATGAGATTCAAACGATTAAAACAAGAGGCTACAAATTAGTCGAATCGGGCTCGCCTCGCTAAGTGTGAAGAAGTAGGCTATAGCCGCCGAAGCTCATGAGCGAAGGTGGGAATAAGTAGGTAATTATTAGGGAAATAAATGGATAAAGTTTACGATCACAAAAGCGTTGAGGAAAAAATCTATAAAGAGTGGGAGAGAAAAGGGTATTTTAAACCGGAAATTAATCCCAAGGGAAAGCCTTATTCTATAATTTTGCCGCCTCCCAATGCTAATGGAGCGCTTCATTTCGGCCACGCGATGTTTACTGTGGAAGACATTCTTATCCGGTATCATCGGATGAAAGGGGATAGTTGTCTTTGGCTTCCTGGGACAGATCATGCAGGAATAGAAACACAATTTGTGTTTGAGAAAAAATTGAAACAGATAGGAAAATCCAGATTGGACTTTGACCAAGGTACGCTCTATAAAATGATTTGGGAATATGTAGAAGAACATCGGGGAGGGATTCAAAATCAACTTCGCAAACTTGGATTTTCGCTTGATTGGTCGCGGGAAAAATATACCCTTGATCCTGACATTATAAAACTTGTTTATAAAACATTTAAGAAAATGTACGATGAAGGTTTGGTTTATAGAGATTTTCGGCTTGTAAATTATTGCACTTTTGACGGTACCAGCTTTTCGGATTTGGAAGTAGTAAATACAGAAAAGGAAGGAGTTCTTTATTATATAAAGTTTCCAATAAAAGGTGGGGAATTTATTACAATAGCAACGACAAGGCCAGAGACTTTGGTTGGAGATGTGGCTGTAATGGTTAACCCAAACGACAAAAGATACAAGGGTTTTGTTGGCAAAAGCGCAATACTGCCTCTTGTTAATCGGGAAATTCCAATAATTGCCGATGAGTATGTCGACCCGCAGTTTGGGACAGGAGCTGTAAAAGTAACTCCGTCGCATGATTTTAATGATTTTGAAGTAGCAAACAAGCATAATTTAAAATATCCTCCAATTATAGGGTTGGATGGGAAAATTAAAAATACCAGAGTTATTGACGGATTATACGTAAAACAAGCAAGAGTTAAAGTTTTGGATTTGCTTTCCGAAAAAAACCTTCTTGTTAAAGAGGAAAAACATAAAATGGTTTTGAGAACTTGCTACAAATGCAAAAATGTTTTAGAGCCATTGTCTTTGGAACAATGGTTTGTAAAAGTTAATCCTTTGACGGAAAAAGCGATTAAGGCAGTAAGAGATGGGAAAATAAAAATTATACCTTCGAATTTTGAAAATATTTATTTTCAATGGTTGGAAAATCTTAGAGATTGGAATATCTCAAGGCAAATTGTATGGGGAATAAGGATTCCCGCTTGGAAAAACAAAAAGACAGGAGAGTGGATTGTTACTGAGGGAGAAAAGCCAAAAGGGGATGAGTGGGAACAAGATCATGATACTTTTGACACATGGTTTTCTTCTGGTCAATGGCCTTTTGTAACTCTTAAGACAACAAAACCAGGAGATTTTGAGAAGTTTTATCCAACCTCTGTTATGGAAACGGGATATGATATTTTGAAAGCATGGGTGTCGCGAATGATCATGGTGGGAATATATATAACAGGAGATGTGCCTTTTAGAGATGTTTTGGTTCATGGACTTGTAAACGATCCATATGGTAAGAAAATGAGTAAATCCAAGGGAAATGTCGTGAATCCATTGGAACTAATTGAGAAGTATGGTGCGGATTCTGTGAGATTTGCACTTGTTTATGGAAATGCAACGGGAAACGATCAAAGCCTTTCATATTCAAAGCTTGATGCTGCCCGTAAATTTACGAATAAGCTATGGAATATGGCACGGTTCATTACTCTTTGTCATCCTGAACTAATTTCAGGATCTAATTCCTCAAGTACTGAGATGCCGAAACAAGTTCGGCATGACACGCAAGACTTGCTCAAGATGGCTAAAAACGAAAATGATAAAGAAATGGTTAAAAAGACACAGGAATTGGTTAAGGAAGTAACGGGATATTTGGATAAATATCAGTTTAATTTAGCTGCGGAGAGGCTTTATGATTTTGCCTGGCATGAATTCGCGGATAAGTACATAGAAGATGTTAAAAACAGGATTGATGAGCATTCGTTCGTAGTTCTTAGTTCTTTGTTCTTAGTGCAGCTAAAGCTGTTGCATCCTTTCATGCCTTTTGTAACAGAAGAGATATATCAAAGATTTAAATTTGGAGAATCGATAATGATAGATAAATGGCCCGCCTAAGATTTTATGGAAAAGAAGATTTTCAAGAAATCAAAGATTAAATCAAAATCTAAGCAATTTTTTAAAAAAAAAGAGAAATTGTCCCGTTCTCTTCAATTCCCGAATATTTTCCGATCTTTTACCGAAAGGTATTTCTTAACTCTTCTTGTATCTTTTGTTTTGGTAATAATACTTGCTATTGTTGGTTTGGATTTATACAAAGATGTTTTGGAGCAGAAAAAGATCGAGACAGAAAGAAAAGAAACTATTTCCAAAATAGAGTATTGGCAGAAGATTGTCGATAAATATAAAGACTATAGGGATGCTTACTTTCAGCTTGCGATTTTAGAATATAGGCTTAAAAACTTTGATAAATCCAAGTATTATCTTAATAAGGTTTTATCAATTGATCCAAATTTTGAAAATGGAAGAGACATGGAGCAAATATTAAATAGCTTATGATTTCTCTTCTTTTGCCCCGCTCAGCGGGGCTTTTGTAGCGGCCGGTGGGGTTTTCGCTTCAGCAGGTTTAGCCTCTGCGCCTTTAGGTTGAACGCCTTGTGTTGGTGCTTCTGCGCCACCTTCGGGTTTAGTGCCTTCTGCAGTTGGAGCTGCAGCTGCTTTTGCCGCTTCGGCTGCTTGAGCTTCGGCTGCTGCTTGAGCTTGCGCCTCTTTACTAATAAGTTCTCCAATTTTAACTACTATCTGGGATGAATCAGTTAATATGGTAACGCCTGTTGGCGCTTTAATGTCGGAAACAGCCATCTGATCATTTACATCTGCTAGAGGCTCAACATTTACCTCTATGTGTTCCGGTAGATCTGCCGGAAGCGCTTCTACTTCGAGTTCAGATAAAGGTTGGAGAAGAAGTCCAAGCTTATCGGAAACCGCTTTTGGCTCACCTGATGTCTTAATAGGCACCATTGTTTTTACCTTTTCTTTAAGGTTTACTTGGAAAAAATCTGCATGCAAGGGTAGGTTGTGGAGGTAGTCCATTTGGACGTTATGGATAAGAGAAGGCTTTAGCTCGCCATTCAAATGTACATCAACAAGTCCTGTTTCTCCGACTTCTTTAAAAACTTTTTCAAACTCTTTTTGAGGAACTTGAACAGAAAGTGATTTTATATCCTTGCCATAAATATTTGCAGGCAATATTCCTTCCCGGCGAAGCTTTTTAACTTTCTTCCCTGTAACGTTTCTTTTCTCAACAGTTAGTTTTGCTCTTTTCATTAATACTGTATTATATACAAATAAGGAGAAGAACGCAAAGGGTAAATGATATAATTTTAAAAATGAGGATTTTAGGAGTTGATCCGGGAATAGCAAGAAGCGGGTGGGGAGTCATAGAAGTTCAAAGTTCAAAGTTCAAAGTTCAAAGTTATGGATGTATAGAAACAGCGGCTGGCGTTGAGGTTTCGAAAAGATTAAGCCAAATCTACGCCAAGCTCAATATTATAATCAGGCAATATAAACCGGATGTTTTGGCTGTTGAGGAATTGTTCTTCAATACAAATGCGAAGACTGCTTTTATAGTCGGGCAGGCAAGGGGTGTTGTGCTTTTGGCAGCTGCAGAAAACCATGTATCAATTGCCATATATACTCCGTTGCAGGTTAAGATTGCAGTAACCGGTTATGGGAGAGCGGAAAAGAATCAGGTTGGGCAAATGATAAAAGTTTTATTAAAGCTCAAAGAAATTCCTAAACCCGATGATGTTTCTGATGCTCTTGCAGTTGCCCTAACCCATGCGTTTACGAATAAATTTAAGTAGTTTCTCCTCTTTCTTTTTTTCTTTGTGTTGGGGTTTCATCTGGGCGTTTGTAATCGTCTTCTAAGCGATAGGTTGTTCCCATTTCAGGCGTAGAAACTTCTATTATATCGCAGTCTGTAATTCCGCAAAGCCTGTGGCGCTGGCCAATCTCTGTAGTGTAGCCTTTGCCGTTTTCAAGTTCAGTTTCAATAAGCTCACCCTTATTATTATCCCAAATAACTTTTGCTTTTCCATTGATAAGATACCAGCTTTCTTGTTTTTGATCGTGAATTTGAAGAGAAAGTCGGGCGCTTGCGTTTATATGAATAACCTTTCCCATATATGGTTTATTTTCCGGAACCCAGTGCAATTCATATCCCCAAGGCTTTTCCACTTTTTTAACATAAGGGTTGTTTGAAAAACTTTTTGGGTCAAAATTCATTACGTCTATTTTATAGAATCTCTGTGGTATAATCAAGACGAAATGATTGGCTTTCTTAATGGGGAAGTATTAGCAAGGGATGATCCGCATATTGTTATTAATGTTAATGGAGTCGGATATAAAGTACTTGCTTCAGGAAGCGTGCTATCAAAGGCAACTCTTAATGGGAAATTAAAACTTTTTATTTATACTCATGTCAGGGAAGACGCTATTTCGCTTTTTGGTTTTTTGGATTCTTTGGATTTGAAACTCTTTGAAAATCTTATTAGTGTTTCCGGCATTGGCCCCAAGACCGCGATGAACATTTTCTCAATTGGTGATAGGGAAGATGTTGTTCAGGCTATTGTAACAGGCGATGTTTCGTTTTTTATTGGAGTTCCTCGTTTAGGGAAGAAGAATGCGCAAAAGATCATCATCGAATTAAAAAGCAAGCTTGGAAGCATTGAGGATTTGGACTTATCGAAAATCGATAGCAAGGAGAATTCGGAAGTAGTTGCAGCTCTTAAGACTTTCGGATTCAGTAATAAAGAGGCATTGGAAGCTTTGAAAAATATAAAGAGTGAAGGTAAATCAACAGAGGAGAAAATAAGAATGGCTCTGAAAGAGTTGGGAAAGTGACGGTAATTTTCAATTTGAAATTCGAAATTTGAAATGAAATATAAATTTGAAAATTTAAATTTTAAACTTTGAAAATTCAATGAAAATTAAAAATTAAAAATTGTAAATTAACATTATGAAACACAATGCTACGAAAACTAATCCAAAAACTGTTTCTAAGGAGAATAATGTTGAGGAAGAGGTTTTGTTTACTTCTCTTCGCGCGAAAGCCTGGGATGAGTTTCATGGACAAAAACAAATTAAAGAGTCCTTGAAAATTACAACTACAGCTGCCAAAAAAAGGAAAGAGGCGATTGAACATATTCTTTTATATGGTCCTCCGGGTTTAGGTAAAACTACTCTTTCTCATTTAATTGCCAAGGAAATGGAAAGCGCTATCCGTGTAACATCCGGTCCTGCGATTGAAAGAGCAGGGGACTTGGCGTCAATTCTTACTAATCTTGAAAAAGGAGACATTCTTTTTATCGATGAGATTCATAGGCTTAATAAAGTTGTTGAGGAGACTTTGTATCCGGCAATGGAGGATTATGCTTTGGATATAATAATTGGCAAGGGGCCATCTGCCAGGACTTTGCGTCTCGACCTACCACAATTCACAATTATTGGCGCGACAACAAGAATCGGTCTTTTGTCAGCGCCACTTCGAGACAGATTTGGAGTAATTCACAGATTGAATTTTTATAATCCCAAAGATCTGGAAGGAGTAATAATTAACGCTGCCAAAAAGTTGAAAGTTGTAATAGATATGGACAGCGTTGTCGAAATTGCCAAAAGAGCAAGAGGAACGCCAAGAATCGCGTTAAAAATACTAAAAAGAACAAGAGATTTCGCGCAAGTTAAAGGAAAAGGAGAAATAACAAAATCGCTGACAGAGGAAGCGCTAAAAATGCTTGATGTTGATTCTTTGGGGCTTGATAATTCAGACATACGTTTTATTAAAGCAATTATAGAAAAACATGGCGGCGGGCCGGTTGGAATAGAAACAATTGCAGCTTCTATTTCTGAGGATATAGGGACAATAGAAGAAGTTTTGGAACCATTTTTACTCCAAATTGGATTTCTAAAAAGAACCAATAAGGGTAGAATAGCCACAAAATCCGCCTACGAACATTTGGGAATAAGATTTATTAGTGATGATAAAAATCAACAAAAGCTATTATGAGTCTCCAAAGAACAAAATTGCCTATTGATATTTAGATTGGATGTGTTAATATAAGATTAATATGGTGGAGAGAGAAATGCCCCAAAAACCCAACGATTTTCCTAAATCATTAGCCGATCTGAAACTTCCTACCCTTAAAGAAACAGAGGCATTAGTTAGACAAGGCGAAGAGATGATAAAACAAGCGGCAAACTCTAGAAAAGGAAAGTTAATGCGAAGTGATGCAGAGATGGCTACTATAGTGGTAAGATCAGCTCCTTCAGAATTAGTCGTTCCCGCTCAAGTAATTAAATAATGAATTCCATATAACTTCTTAATTTTTGATTCCAATGTTAATTTTTTCTGCGTTTTATTTAAATCTTAAAACCCAGCCTGAAAATACTTTTACTCTTGACCCTCCCAAATCTTAGCATTCGTCTTACCTACTATTCGTAGCGCGACTCATGCTGCGATTTTGGTAGGGTCTTCGCCTCAAAGTGAACTTCGTTCTACTTCTGAGTCTTGACAAGTGTGTATTGGAGTGTGTAGAATGACTGTGTAGTAGGAGATATTTTATGAATGGTACAGGTAATTATATAAGAGTCAATGTTTCTTTGCCAAGCGATTTGGTTAAGGAGCTTAAGGAAAAAGTTCCGTCGCGTGGGATGAGTAAGTTTATTTCCGACGCGGCAAGAGAAAAAGTGGAAAGCATGAGCAGAGAAGACGCGTTAAAAGAGTTGCTTTCGGGGCCGCCTGCGTTCCCTCAGATAAAAAATTCTGTCAAATGGGTTAGAGAATTAAGAAGGAATGATCTAAAAAGGTTGAAGAGGCTAGGATTATGAATGAACGGTTTTTGGTGGATACAGATGAATGGATAAACTTTTTAAATAAAAGAGAAGATGCGATTGATTTGATATCAAAGCTAAAAAGACAAGGAGAAATTTTTTCTTCAATTTTAACTATTGCAGAACTCAGAGCAGGGTGGACTGATAAGATGGCTGATCACTTTCTGCCAATATTTTATGCCCATACAAAGATTATGGATGTCTCTCAGAAGATTGCAGAGCTCGCTGGTAAATTCCTGAAAGATTATAAAACTAAAGGAATAAGTTTGCCTACCGTAGATACTTTAATTGCATCAACGGCAATTATTGAAGATTGTCAAATGGTAACGGGAAACAAAAAAGACTTTCCCATGCCACAACTAAAATTATATCCTCTATAATCCATTAAAACCCCAAGTGGAAGATGGTTTGGAAGAATGGATTAAAGGTTATTATTGCTTGTAAAAGCAATGTCAGTAAAACTCCTATTACAAGAAATTTATTCATCTTAAATATTGATCCGCCTCTGACTATAAATGCAATTATCATGTGGGATACAATCAAAACATTAAAAACAATAGTTCGGGCAAAAGTTTCCGTATAGTGTGCATCCAATAGAGTTTTAAATATTAAGAGCAGGAAAAAAGAAAGAGAAAATCCAACGATTAAAATAAAAACTAATCGGTGATTGCTAAGAATTGGAGCATTAGGATTTCTTGGTTTGTGTTTTAAGACGTCCGGATCTTTGGTGTCCGAGGCAAGAGCCAGTGCTGGCAAACCATCAGTAACCAGATTCATCCAAAGGATTTGAGTTGTAAGCAGTGGATTTGGCAGGCCCAGAAAAGTTGCGAAAAAAACAAGAGAGATTTCTGAAAGATTACCCGAGAGAAGGTAGGTAATTGCTTTTACAATATTGTTATAAATCGTTCTTCCTTCCTCAATTGCTTTAACAAGTGTTGAGAAATTGTCGTCAGTTAATACAATATCGCTTGCTTCCTTTGCAACATCAGTTCCTTTTTGTCCCATAGCAATGCCAACGTCCGATCGTTTTAGAGCCAAAGCATCATTTACTCCATCTCCTGTTACTCCGACTACGAATCCAAGTTTTTTAAATAGAGTAACAAGTCTTAACTTGTCCTCGGGTTTGGTTCTGGCAAAAATGCGGGTTTTAAGCATTAATTTTTCTAGTTCTTCATCAGGAAGTTTTTCGATCTCTTCTCCGGTTACTACATCTTCGTCTTTTTCTATAAGACCAATTTCTGAAGCAATGGCTAGAGCTGTCAGGTGGTTGTCTCCTGTTACCATAATTGTTTTGATGCCAGCCATTCTTGCTTCTTGTACAGCTTGTTTTGCTTCCGGTCTTGGAGGATCGTATATGCCAACAAACCCCAAGAAACTAATGTCTTTTTCAGCTTCTTCCCTTTTTATGCTACCAGTATGATTGGATGTTTTTGTTCCAAAACCAATAACGCGCAAACCCTCTTTTGCATACCCTTCAAAGAGCTCTGTAATTTTTTTTCTTTCTTGCTCTTTGAGCGTGCTTCTTGCAAGTACCGCTTCCGGGGCGCCTCTTACGAAGACATGTTTTTTATTGTTATCTTCCCAGATAGTTGTTACTGTTTTTGTTTGAGAGTCAAAACTGAATTCGTCAAGAATTTTACCCGAGTTCTTAACGCTTTCCAGACTACCTGTTTGTTGTGCAAAAAGAAGCAACGCTCCATCTGTTTTATCTCCAATAACGTCAAAGGAGTTTTTTTGCGCCCTTTCTATAAGGGATGCAGTATTGCCGAAAACGCACGCTTTAAGTAGATCAGGTAATACATGATTATTTTCAACCCAAAATTTTTTGACTTTCATAGTATTTTGTGTTAATGTTCCGGTTTTGTCAGTTAAGATTATTTGGACAGCCCCAAGAGTTTCTACGGATGCCATCTTACGAACTATAGCTCGCTTTTTTGCCATTTTCCCCGTCCCTAGAGCAAGGGCAATAGTAACAACCGCAGGAAGCCCTTCCGGAATGGCAGCAATACCAATGCTTACGGCAAGAAGTATGATTGGAAAAAGCTCTTTTCCTTGAAAAATACCAATAGGAACAATAAGGGAGGCAGTAATAATAACAATAATAGATAGGATTTTTGCCAACGAGTCAAGACGTTTCTCAAGTGGTGTTTTGTCTGCTTTAATAGCTGATAGGGTTTGCGCAATCTGGCCGAACTTCGTAAGCATACCGGTTTTTTCAACAATAAAATGACATGATCCTTTTGTAATTAATGTTCCTGAAAAAACAGGATCGTTGTGGTTTTTTATAACAGGAAGAGATTCTCCTGTAAGGATAGATTCGTCAATCTCTATGGTTTTATTTACAATAAGTTTGCCATCAGCAGGTACCCGATCTCCTTCTGAGAGAATTACTAAGTCTTGCGGGACAAGGTCAATGGTTGGGATCTGTTGTTCACGGCCGTCTCTTATGACCCGAACATTAGACTTTACATAGTTTCTTAATTTATCTAGAGATTTTTCCGCTCGGTATTCTTGTATAAAACCAAAAATCGCGTTAACAAAAAGTATAGAAAGGATAAATAAGCCGTCAAGAGGCTCTCCAATTATGAAGGAAAGAAGGCTTGCTCCAGCAAGAATAGCATTAATAAATGTTGGAAATTGAGACAGGAGAAGCGAAAAGTAGGTTCTTGATTCTTTGGTTGTAATTTCGTTTTTGCCTAAAGTTTTAAGTTTTTCTTGAGCAACTTCTGAAGTTAATCCCTTTTCCATTATTTTATTCTACCATGAAACTATTTTTTTATCCCTTGACTAAAATCAGAAACGGTTTCTTGAAACGTAAACTGGCTAATGGTAGGATTAAAGCATGCATGATAGAGAGCAAGCCTTTTCCCTAAAAAGCTTTTTTGTCCCCCTAACGACAAAAAAAGCAGTTCATATTATTGTCATCGTCGGCTTCATCGTTTTTGGCAACATGTTGTTCAATGCTTTTGTTTGGGATGATAAGATATTTATTCTTTATAATCCAGATGTACATCATATAAACTTCCTTCAACTTTTTGAACAAAACAATTTCAATAAAGCTACATATTATCGGCCTCTTGTTGCAACATATTTTGCATTTTTGTATTCAATTTTTGGATCATCCACTTTTTTTTATCATTTATTGCAAGTACTGATTCATGCGGGAGTTACTTTCTGTGTTTTTTTACTCTATAAAAAGTTTTTGCCTCAAAGCATTGCCTTTGTCCTCGCGCTTATTTTTCTAGTACATCCTATTAACGTAGAGTCAGTCAGCTATATTGCGTCAGTTGGAAATATTTTATTTGTCGCTTTTGGATTACTTGCAATTTTGCTTGTTTTGAATAAACGAATAACACTTAAAATAGGTTTCATAGTTTGCTTACTACTTCTAGTAGCTCTTTTGATAAAAGAAACTACAGTATTATTTGTTTTGGCTCTTCTAGTACTTGTAGTTATTTTCAAACGTCAAAAAATAAGAGATTTTGCTATTTCTGTAGCAGGAAG